>JABAHS010045110.1_pt2 | contig 35875 bp, 25 predicted proteins | sample 7062111 | NCBI WGS metagenome assembly JABAHS01 (sample SAMN14534600, study PRJNA622989) | marine sediment metagenome | biome: marine biome [ENVO:00000428]; feature: marine pelagic biome [ENVO:01000023]; material: deep marine sediment [ENVO:00002113]; isolation source: pool of 4 deep marine... | reverse complement strand
CACTCTTTGTGAAGGTCCGGCCGGTGGCATAGGTCTTGTCGGACTTGTCGGAGGCCTCATGGCGCCCATTCTTTCACGCATTTTCTTTCTAAATTCCTCCCTTTCTTCCTCAGACATGGTCGGCCATTTTTCTCTTAGTTTTTGCCTTTCTTCAGGAGTAAGGACACCTGCGCTCCCAGTCCTTTCTACAGTTCGACTGCGTTCTCCGCTTTCGGGCCGGCCCATGACCGGGGAGACCAGTAACAGGACCATCACAGCAACAATGGTTAATATCAGGTACTTTTTCATAATATTTACCTCCAAAGCAATTTAAGAATTTACAATTCAAATAAACCGATTTCCGACTCCGGAAATCATCGGTGTATTATACACCCCCTTAGCTTGAGTTTGCAAGGATGAAAACGTGTAAATTCAGTGCCGATTTTCCTTCCCGCCCAATTTCGGTCATATTTGCCGCCTGCTTCCAGAAATTGAATGTTTCTGTTACTGACACGACCCGCCCCGGTGTCTGCCGGAGCAGGTCGCATGAACAATATAGTAAATCCGCTTCTATGAACTATACAGCCGTCAAAGTCTTATGGCATAAATTCCGGCTGGTTTTCCAATTACCCCCTTATTGTGTTGAACGCCGTCGTGGACGCTCTGAAGCATCTGACGCAGGTGGTCTTTCACCCGTCGACCTTCTTCCACCACCAAAAAAGCCCATCCTGGGCCTGGTAAGCCTTTCGAGACGCTGTGCTGTTTCTTTGGCTTTTTCTTTGACCGCAAGTTCCTGAATCGATTTCAACTGGGCTGTGTTAATTATAAGCAGTTCCTCACCTTCCGCCGGCTCCCTTTGGCCCTGAAGTCTGGCAATCTGCGTTATAATCGCTTTGAATGCTGCATTTCGTTCTTCACGGGCCTTCATGAACTGTTCTCTAAACTTGTTTCTTTCCTCTTCGGACATGTCTCGAAATGACCTTCGCTCTGTTGGTTGCGCTTGAATGCCTTTTTTCAGCTTGGCAAGCTGCTTTTCCACGTCTTCAATTGCTTTGAGCTGGTCTTCTCGGCCCAAGCGTCGGCCTCTTCCGCCGAACCTTTGGCGCATCTCGGCCCTAGCCTTTTCTCTTTCCTCCTCGGTCATGTTCTGCCATCTTTCCCTCATCTCTCTCATTCTGGCTCTGTCTTCTTCAGAAAGATTTTGCCCTCCCCTCCGCCTTTCACCGCTGCGCTCGCCTCCTCCTTCTCGCTGACCGAATATCGGGCAGGCGGCAAACAGAACTAACAATGCAACAAGGGTTAAACTGAGGTGCTTTTTCATAATAAAGTCCTCCAAAACAGGTTAAAAAGTTATAGTTTAACTGCTTACTTCTATCCAATAAGGACGCAAAACCGTTACTTTTTATTGCATAAATCCAAAAAAGGGCGAAAATCATAAAAAAATTGGGGAAAACCGTATTTGTCAAAGCCAATGGAAACAGAGATTTCCGACTCGCACCGAGTGTTTCTTCGGTTTTGATTTGACGTTTAAAAAGAGCCAAATTCCGGAGGCAAATCCGGTGTTTCAGTTCGCTCTATTCCTGCGTCGGATTTTTGAAGTACCGGTAATAAAAAGATTGATACAGCGCAATCCCAGTACTCACTCAAGACAGCTTTTGTTTCCCGCTCCTTCGGGCAGGTGTTAATGTCTTGAAACGTTCAAAGATGCATGTCACTATGTCCCATAAAAACTGCTTAAACCCGGAGCACACTGTTGCAGCGGCACACGGGCTTCCGAATATAGTATCGTTAACTGTATCAAAAAGGTGATTTGGGGATTTAATTCTTGACTTTCAGCTTCAAATAAGCTAAAATAAATTAGTCAAATCAGGGGTGGTTACATAGCCAGGGAGCGGCAACCTTAATCACGAAAGCATGATACCTACAACTCTTTACTGGTTTGAAAGGACCAAAGATGATTATTAAAAATAAGTTTATGAACAGACATTATGTCTGGCAGATTACCACGTGCCTGCTGACGTGCTGTCTTATTTTGATTATATTATCTTGTGTCGCTGTACCCGAACCAAAAGGCAAGGCGTTGGATCACAAAAATGTGCATGGCAACGATAACTGTGGTGCGGGAAATCAGGATAATGGAAAAGGCTACAACTTCACGGGTAACCAGTGCCGTGGTTTTGATGCAGGTATGGCAAACAGCAGTGAATCAGAACCGCCTAAAACCGCCGTAACTTTCGTGGAGGCGGCCCCTCTCCCAAAGGAACAGGAATTCAAAATGGGTGAGTGCCCTGCCTTGATGGAGTTAGTGGCTGCCGAACTTGGAGTTTCAAAAGACAATATAAAGGTCAATATAAAACATACTCTCGCTGATCCTGTGAATATTCAACCGTGTTATTCCTACGCGCAATTCGTCATCTGCGCTACAGTTTTAGGCGATCCCGGGCATGCCGGCCTTGCCGCTCTTGCAGAGGTAGTAGGTGAGTTTGTATCACCCACAATGCCGATTTCTGACGAACTATTGGCCGCGATTAGTCAGGCGTTAGCGAATCAACGCTATGCCGAGGAAAAACCGCAGTACGCTACAGCCGCCCAATGGCTCGATGCTTTTGTGGAATACGTCGTAATCCTGAACAATCAGATGCAGTGGTCGATAGATGAGTCCGTCGTGTTCACTATGGATAAGTATGTAACATCTGCAAAAGAAGGCAGTGATGAGACTCTGTTGATGTTCCTTCACATGCGGCTCCAGACTCTGATCGGTTCTTAGAAAAAATCGAGATTTTCAGTAACGATGCTTCCCTGTCAGGTAAAGGAAAAATTCTCTACAACTGGCAGTGTAATCTTTCAGTTGACTGCTCTTCATATCGTTTCATATATAGCCTGACGGCATATCCTATGCCAGCAAAGAGGTTCATAATCACAGGCTTAAGGGCTGATAATTGCGAGAAAACAAAGTCCATATTTATAGCAGTCAAAACGAACTTATATAAGTGAGAAACGTAAAAATATGGGGATATTTTCGTATAAATCGTCCCGTATATCTTGATTTTTGGACCTGGAAATAGTAAAATATCGGAAATGAAGCTGACAGGAAAAAAGTTGTGTAAAGAGTATATGGTTGTGCTTATATGCCTTCTGATAATTGGCAATTTAACACAGGGTACCGTACTGTGTTTCGGCGCAGACGGCCATGTTGAACTCGAACCTGCTTTTCACAACCATTGCGACCACTTGGTTCATTTGCATGCTTCAGGCCAAAATCAACATTCCCACGAGCCTGGTCATGAAAAAAGCGAACATTGTGCGCCGTGCGTGGATATCCCGATTTCTGCCGGCTTGACTAAAATTTCGCACACATTTAAACTGACGAAAACAACATCTCCGGCTCCAGCAGCAAACGTGTTTAATGATACCGACAAGATCAATTGTTCTGCATTTGATTTGATTTCCAATACGTCTGTTGACACTTCTTACTTCACCCCTTTGCGCACAGTGATCCTGCTGGTGTAATCCTCGGAGAAGACATTTCTTTTCTGTAACATTTACAAAACATTGGCCGTAAATGTCGGGATGGTTACGTTCTGTTATCTTTCGATGCTCCACTAATTGAAATCCTTTGGAAGTAACCTGAACCGGTAAATTAAATATTTTAGGATTACTTTGATGTGTATGAAATTGTTATCGTTTTTAGTTGTGTTGTTTGCCCTGGGTATTTGCGGCTGTAATGGACCCGACAGTGAATCCGTATTGCCAGAACCTCGGCCGTTGGGGAACCACTTCAGCACTTTTCAGCCTCCTGCCAAACCGGAGGCAACATCAGATATCCCTGATATTACCGAGCCTGCCGGTGATATAACTTTGCAAGAAGCCCTGGCTTTAGCGTTGATGTATAATCCCGAACTAAGGGCTTTTTCCTGGGATGTTCGTGCCTCGCAGGCAAGACAACTACAGGCAAGCCTCTGGCCGAATCCCTCTCTTATGGTTCAAGTTGAAGAGGTTGGCGGGGCAGGACAGCGGAGCGGTTTCGATGCGGCAGAAACATCGATACAACTGAGCCAGCCGATAGATTTGTCAGATAAGCGCGGTAAGCGAACAAAGCTGGCTTCACTGGAACAAGATCTGGCAGGCTCGGATTATGAGGCCAAACGTCTGGATGTGTTTACGGAAGTCAGCATCTCTTTTATTGAGGTGCTGGCCGCACAGGACAGGCTTGGTTTGGCGGAAGAGCAGCGGCAACTTTCTGAAGAGGTATTAGATACGGTCACAAAAAGAGTAGAAGCCGGCAAAGATTCACCGCTGGAAAAAACCAAAGCCACCGTGGCCCTTTCGAACATTAAAATCCAGCACCAAAAGGCCGTCCGGAACCTCGAATTCGCTCGCAAGCAACTGGCCTCAACATGGGCCGGCAAAGAAGCCGTGTTTAAAAGTGCAGCGGGCCGGCTTGACCCTGATAAATTGTCACCAGTGCCGCCAATCGATGAGCTGATTGATTTGACTGCACAAAATCCTGATATCACGCGGTGGTCTCTGGAAATAGAAAAACACAAGGCAGCTTTGGAACTGGAAAAAGCCAAGGCAATTTCAGATGTTAAACTAAAGGGCGGCGTTCAGAGATTCAACGAAACAAATGATAATGCAATAGTATTCGGCGTCACCATACCTTTGCCGATCTCGGACAGAAATCAGGCGGGGAAACTGGAGGCAGCTTATAATCTCGCCAGGGCAAGAGAAAAACAAAAGGCGGCCCATATCAGAATACAAATGGAATTGGCAAAGGGTTACCGGGCACTTTCCAGCGCATATACAGAGGCTGTCGGGCTGGAAAAGGACGTGTTAAAGGGAGCTGAAAAGGTCTTTGAAGCCTCAAAGACAGGTTACCAGCAGGGCAAGCTGGACTACCTGAACGTACTGGACGCGCAGCGAACCTTGTTCCAGGCAAAGGCGAAGTATATAGATGCTCTTACCTCTTATCATACCTCTAAAGCCGATGTCGAACGTTTAATTGGACGGCCACTCGACAGTGAATCTCTTTCAGAAAACGAGGATAAAAATGAAAAATAGAAAACGGACAGTATTAACGGTTGTAATTTCAGTAGCCGCACTTGTTCTGGTTATTTCCAGGCTCGGCTCAGACCACGATCATGAACACGAGGAAGAAAAATCATCTCAGGTTACTGTGTGGGGTGAACGCTTCGAGATTTTCCTGGAGCATCCGTTCATCGTGGCCGATACGCCAACTAAATTTATCACCCATGTCTCCGATCTGGCTACTCTGGAGCCTCGTAGAAAAGGTCCTGTTACTTTCGTCCTGCGTCACGGTTCCGAGACGCCGATTGAGCATGTCGAACAGGCCCCGGCAAGGGATGGTATTTACATTCCCGAACTTACTTTTCCCAAGTCCGGTAAGTGGGACGTGTCGCTGATTATTGGCCCCGGAGGCAAAGACCACATTATCAATCTGCCGCTTTTTGAGGTCTATGGCTCCCATGAAGAAGCTGACCGGGCTCCATTTCCTGATGAGATAGCCGGGATTAGTTTTCTTAAGGAGCAGCAATGGGAAATACTTACTTCAACCGAGCCGGTTCGAAAGCGGAAAGTATCAGACAGCGAAGTCCTGGCTGTCCCCGAATCCAGCCTGGTCGATGAAGACGGCATACCTATGGTGTTTGTCCAGGTGGCCGGTGAAACCTTCCAGAAACGTAGTTTGACAATAGGCGGCCGGGCAAACGGCTTTGTGGAGGTATTGTCAGGTCTATCGGAAGGAGAGTACGTTACGACTAAAGGTGCCCATGCGGTCGCGCGAGCTGATCATGGTGAGGAATCGGCCGTCCATATCAGCGACGAACAAATAAGGAAATACGGTATTGAAACATCTCCGGCGGAAATCGGAGACTTCAGTGTTCATATCAGCCTGCCCGGTCAAATCGCTATCAATACCGACCGAATGGCTCATATCGTCCCCAATGCCGCCGGTGTCGTTCGCAGAGTTCTCAAAAATGTTGGTGACACCGTCAAGGCCGGTGAGGTTATGGCATGGCTTGAGAGTGCCGAGCTNNGTCAAGGCAGGTGAAATTTTAGCATGGCTTGAGAGTGCCGAGCTTGGAAAGGCGAAGGTCGACTACCTCACTAAACTGGCTGAGGTGGGTTGCTGTGCTATGGACCTTACGAGGACAAAACTAATCCACGACAGCACGATGAAGCTGCTACAAACTCTTCAATCGGACCCGCCGGTAGATTCTCTTAACCAAATCAGCGGTGCGGCACTCGATAAAAATCACACCGCACTGGTCTCATCCTACGCGGAGCTGGCCCTGGCAAAATCCACTTATCAAAGGGAAAAATCACTTTTCGAACAGGAGATCTCAAGCGAACAGGATTACCTCACCGCAGAGAACGCATTCAAAAAGGCCGAATCCAAATATGCCGCATTAAGAGACAGTATTACCTTCGAACTTCAGAAGAATCTGATAGACGCCCAACGTGACCAGCAGGTTCGGTTGATTGGACTCAAGGGCGCCGAACGAAGTCTTTACGTATTGGGCCTGACAGCAGAGGACATCAACGATATCAGGCTTCTTGGGCAGGCTCAGTCCCCCGCCTCTGAAAATGTGGAGGTTTGTACCGACCCGAACTGTACCGATTGTGCCAAACCATCTCCCAATGGAGGTGCATCGGCCATCGCAAAATCGAGCGAAGAGAATAAGAAACTTGCGTGGTATCCACTGCGTGCCCCGTTTGACGCAGCGGTAATCGAGAAGCACATAACCCTCGGCGAAAGGTTAAGTAGTGATTCCGACGCCTTTACTGTTGCAGATATCAGCACGGTTTGGGTAAATCTCAGCGTTCACCAAAAAGACCTGCACCTTGTCAAGCCGGGCCAGCAGGTCAGGATTACTGTGGGCCCCGCTGTTGCAAAAGTCGAAGGCGTGATAAGCTTTGTCAGTCCCGTTGTCACCCAAAACAGCCGGACCACCCTTGCAAGAGTAGTGCTTGATAACAAATCAGGACAGCTTCGGCCGGGGACCTTTGTAACAGCCGATGTGGTGGTGGAAAAGGTCCCGGCAAAAGTCACGATTGCCAGGGACATCCTTCAGGATATAGACGACCTGACCTGTGTCTTCGTTAAACATGAACATTGTTTCGAAGCCCGCCCCGTAACTGTCGGCCGGTCTAATGAAAAGTATGTCGAGATTGTCTCAGGCATCAGGGCCGGCGAGAAAATAGTGACCAAAAACAGTTTTCGTCTTAAAGCAGAGCTCGAAAAAGCCGCCGGCAGCGGCCATGCAGGCCACGGCCACGCTCATTAAAACTTCTCGGAGTTTGACAGTATGATTGCAAAAGTAATTCAGTTTTTGATTAAACATAAGCTCCTGGTGCTTCTGGGAGTAATTGGTATCGGTGTTGCGGGATTATACTCGCTTTCGCAGTTGCCTATTGATGCCTTTCCGGATATCAGCCCGAATCTGGTACAGGTTTTTGCCGAGCTTGAAGGTACGGCCCCGGAGGAGGTCGAGCAGTTTGTTACCCGTCCTGTTGAGGTGGCGATGAGGGGAATTGGCGGTGTCAGGAAAATACGTTCGATATCATCGCTCGGACTTTCCACGGTCAACATTTACTTTGAAGACGACGTGGATATCTACCTTGCACGACAGCTTGTTTCCGAAAGGCTCAAAGAAGCCGAAGAAGGTATCCCTGAAACAATGAACATGCCTCACGGTTTGGAAATGGGAGCTATTGCCAGTGGAATGGGCAAAATACTGGCTTATTACATTGATGGAAATGACTTCAGTACCACCGATCTGCGCACGATTCAAGAGTGGGTTATCAAACGCGACATTCAGACCGTACCGGGCGTTGCCAAAGTTATAAGTCAGGGTGGGCATGTCCGGCAGTATCAGATAAAAATCGAACCCGCCCGACTTCTTGAATACGACTTAACATTAGATGATGTCATCGAGGCCGTACGAAAAAACAACTTGAACCTGGGGGCCGGCATTATTGAGAGAGGTGCAGAAGAGCTGATTGTGCGAAGCCTGGGATTGGTCAGTACAATCAACGATATCGAAAATATCGTCATCTGTACCCGCCAGAGCAACCCTGTTTACGTCAAAGATGTTGCCGCCGTGGAATTTGGCAACGCATTCAGGCGAGGCGTGGCTCTCTTGAATGCAGATAGGGAGATTGTTGTCGGCAGTGTATATAAACTTCACGGGGCCAATTCATTTGAGGTGATCGGCCGTCTAAAAAAGCGAATGGCCCAAATCAATGAAACTTTGCCCGAAGGAGTGAAAATAGTTACCTTCTATGACCAGTCCGCTCTTGTCAAAAACAGTATAAATACTGTCAGGGGCGCACTGGCGCTGGGTCTTATTCTGGTATGTCTGGTATCATTTACCTTTCTGGGGAACCTGCGTAACGCTTTTATTGTCGTGTGCTCACTGCCGTTTTCCACTTTATTTGCATTTATTTTCATGCATCGCAACGGGATGCCCGGCGATTTGATTTCCTTCGGAGGCATAGCGATTGCGCTCGGCATGATAGTCGATGCCACGATTATCATGGTCGAAAAAATTCAGTCTGCGCTTGGCGACAAAATAAATACGGCCTCTGTGACTGAAATAATTGTTTCCGCCGCCAAAGAAGTCGATGAGCCCATTTTCTTCGCCATTTCTATCATCATCATTGTCTTTATTCCCATCTTTACTCTCGGCGAGGTCGAGGGAAAAATGTTCAGACCTCTTGCCTTTGCAGTTTCGACGACTATGGTTGGCTCGCTAATCTACGCCCTGATTATTGCCCCCGTATTTTATCGTCTTCTTCATAAGGAAGGCGGCAAAGACCAAAAAGTAGAGGCCATTCATCCGGTGGTTCTTGAACGCTATAAATCGATACTGCTGTATTGTCTCCACCGTCGGTCAGCCGTTATCTGCACAATAATTATCCTGATGGTTATTGGGGGCTCGGTTTTTGTCCAGTTAGGAAGGGAATTTGTGCCTACTCTTCAGGAGGGCACTGTTCAGGTCCTGGCGTATATGAATCCGAACATATCTCTCAAGGAAATCAGTGCCACTTCAAAAGAAATAGCAGAGGACATCATAAGTTTCCCCGAGGTTAAGCAGGTTATCGCAGATATCGGTTACGGCGAAGTCGGTCCCCATGTGCATCATACAAATTATGCCTGCATAACTGTTACGTTGAAACCTAAGAAACAATGGAAAAATGCCAAAAGCCAGGAAGACATCGTTTCTCAGATCGACAGTCGGATTTGTGATTATCCCGGAGTCTCTGTAAGTTTCTCGCAACCGATTAAGCATGAAATCGACGGCCTGGTAGGCGGGGCCGGCACTGCAGTAGTGGCAAAGCTTTTCGGCCATGACATGGCCACGCTTGAGACCAAGGCCGCAGAAATACAGGACGTTCTTTCCCATATTGAAGGAGTAGCCGACCTGCGTACCGAACAGGTGGCCGGCCAGACACAGCTCCAGATTGATATGAACAGGGGCCAGATAGCACGTCACGGCCTGAATAATTATCAGATACAGCATACCATCCATAATGCGATAGCCGGTGAGGAAGTCGGCAAAGTCTTTGAAGATGAAAAAATCTTCGATATTACTACCAGATTTGCCGAAGCCTATCGCAAGGACATTAAGTCCATAAGAAACCTGTTGATTCAGACTCCGAGTGGATATAACGTTCCGCTCCAAGATTTGGCGAATATTAAAACTGTTACTGGTCTGAGACAGATAAGCCGTGAGGATACTCAGCGTTATATCTCCGTACAATGCAATGTACGCGGCAGAGATGCGGGCGGCTTTGTTCAGGAAGCTCAGAAAAAAGTTGCAGAAAGCGTAAGCTTATCTGCCGGCTACAGGCTTGCATGGGGCGGGCAATTCGAATTACATCAGGCGGCTAACAAGAGGTTGGCCGTGGTTATCCCAATCACCTTGTTTCTGGTTCTCGTGATGCTATACAGCCTGTTCAATTCGTTCAAAAATGTGTTTCTGATTATGCTCAACATACCGTTGGCATTAGTGGGTGGCGTTTTTACCCTTGCCATCTTCGGAGAAAACCTCAGCATCCCGTCTTCTATCGGATTTATTGCTCTATTCGGGATAGCCCTGACCGATGGCCTGGTTTTGATATCCCGATTTGAGTATCTCAGGACACAGGACCTGACAATACGGGAAGCGGTGATTGCCGGTTGTTCATCAAAGTTAAGGCCCGTCCTGATGACGACAATAACAACGGCCCTCGGATTACTTCCATTGGTCATAACTTCCGGTACAGGCTCGGAAGTGCAAAGGCCCCTGGCTATTGTCGTAATAGGGGGACTTGTATCATCCACTTTATTGACCTTAATCGTTATACCAACTCTCTATGAATGGGTTACCACAGAGGCAAGGACTTAGACACCTAATTCCACAGGCTCATTAGGTGCATAACCGAAGTGACGAAGACCTGTTTCTGACTCCACCACATTCCTTTTTCGCAGTAATGCAGGGGAGACAATGACGGAGATTGTCGGAAAATCCCCAAGTTTTAAGGATAATAGTCATTGATTAAACACTCAAAATATGTTAATATATGCTAAATTTGTCTAATTTACGATTTGGAGCTTGTAAATCACGATAGTTACGCTACACCAAGTGGCCTAAAATACTCATGAGGAAGGAGATTGAAAGTGTCCATATCTGCCCGGATTTCACTGCTCACGTTCTTATTTACTGTGTCTCTGGCCGGGTCGGTGAGCGCCGAATTCCCCATCGGTGATTTGACCGGTGACTGTGATGTCAATTCCCTGGACTTAGAGATTTTCGTCGTGCAGTGGCTGGACCCATCGGGATGCTCGGGCCACCCCGATGATTGCGCTGACTTTGATAGCGTTAACGGAATAAATTCAACTGACTTTGCCCTGTTGGCTGCCAATTGGCTTATAAAAACAAGTTCAATGCAGGTTACTATTTTGCCGCCGGAAGCCGCCGCCGCCGGGGCGCAGTGGCGAGTGGATGGCGGCGAATGGCGGGACAGCGTTTACACAGAGACTTGTGTTCCTGTAGGTGCTCATACGGTTGAATATAAGCCGATCCCGGATTGGAATGAACCGAACAGCCAGACGGTTCAGATTAATGACGGTCATACGACCACCACAACAGGAACTTATATCCGGCATACGGGTTCACTGCAGGTTACTATCCTTCCGCCGGAAGCTGCCGCCGCCGGGGCAAAATGGCGTGTGGATGGTGGTACCTGGCGGGACAACGGCTATACGGAGACCGCTATTTCCACAGGTTCACATACGGTTGAGTACAGTGTGATCGGTGGCTGGAATAAACCGGCCGATGAAATAGTTCAGATTAATAAAGGTCAGACCATGGTCACCAGCGGAACTTACGTTCTGCAGACAGGTTCTCTGCAGGTTACTATCTCGCCACAGGCAGCCATAGATGCGGGGGCTCAGTGGCGTGTGGATGGCGGAGCATGGAGAGACAGTGACTATACAGAGAGCGGTCTGCCGGTCGGTTCTCACACAGTCGAATACAGTACCGTCAGTGGCTGGAATAAGCCGGCTGATGAAATAGTCCAGATTAATGATGGCCTGACGACGACCACAACCGGAACATATACTCAACAGACAGGTTATTTACAGGTTACGATTTCGCCTCAGGGAGCTATAGATGCGGGTGCACAGTGGCGTGTAGATGGCGGGGTATGGCGAGACAGCAGCTACACGGAGGACGGCCTTATAGTCGGTTCCCACACTGTTGAGTATAGTACTGTCGACGGATGGGATACACCAACCGATGAAATGGTACAGATTAACGATGGTCAGACGACAACCACAACCGGAACTTATATCCAGCAGACAGGTTCATTGCAGGTTACTATCTCTCCGCAGGAAGCAATAGATGCAGGGGCACAATGGCGGGTCGACAATCGAACGTGGCGGGATAGTGGCTTTACAGAAACCGACCTTTCGGCAGGTTCGCATACGATAAGGTATAAGGACATCAGCGACTGGAACACACCCGTCGACGAAACAGTACAGATTAACGGTGGTCAGACAACAACGACAACCGGAACTTATATCCAGCAGACAGGTTCATTGCAGGTTACTATCTCTCCGCAGGCGGCTATAGACGCCGGAGCGCGGTGGCGTGTGGACGGAGGGACATGGCGTGATAGCGGATATACGGAAACCGGTCTTTCTATAGGTTCTCATACGGTAGAATACGACACTATCAGTGGTTGGAATGAGCCGGCAAGCGAATCCGTACAGATTAATGATGGTCTGACGACCACCACCAGCGGAACTTATGTTCTGCAGATAGGCTCCCTGCAGGTTACTATCTCTCCGCAGGCTGCTATAGACGCCGGGGCGCAGTGGCGTGTGGATGGTGGATATTGGCTTAATAGTGGCTATACAGAAGGTGGCTTACTGGTAGGTTTACACACCGTAGAGTATAAACCGACCCCCGACTGGAATGAGCCAAATAGCCAAACTGTCCGGATTAATGATGGTCAGACAACTACTACTACCGGCACTTATATCCAGCATACAGGTTCCCTGCAGGTTACTATCTTACCGCTGGAGGCTGCTCTTTCCGGTGCACAATGGCGCGTGGATGGGTGGACATGGCGTTTTAGCGGTCATACTGAGAGCGGTCTGTCACTGGGTTCTCATACGATAGAGTACCTGGCCATAGTTGGCTGGAATACACCTGATAATGAAAATGTACAGATTAATCACGGTCAGACAACTACTACTACCGGCACTTATATCCAGCAGACAGGTTCGTTACAGGTTACAATCTTTCCTCAGGAGGCCATAGATGCCGGTGCAAAATGGCGTGTGGATGATGGTGCGTGGCAAGACAGCAATTATATAGAGACCGGGTTGTTGGTTGGTTTTTATTCGGTTGAGTTTAGTGTAGTAGCCGGCTGGGACAGGCCTGCCAACCAAATGGTACAGATTAATAATAATCAGACCACGACCACCAGTGCCGCTTATGTACAGCAAATACATGCGCTGCTGACTATCAATGAGTTTATGGCAAGTAATGCAAGTGAGTTGCCACTGGATCCGGGAGAGTTGCTGGACGGAGACGGTGTATCATCAGATTGGATTGAGATTTACAACCAGACGGGTGAAAGTGTCAGTTTGGATGGCTGGTTTTTAACCGATGATGATGAGGACCTGACTAAGTGGCAATTCCCGGATGGTCTCCAGATTAATGCCGGCCAGTTCCGGATAGTCTTTGCCTCGGGCAAGACGTCCGATTTATATCCGCTTAATTACCCATACCTTGACCCTGGCGGTTACTATCACACCAACTTCAATCTCGACAGTCCCGGCGAGTACCTGGCATTAGTGGCACCGGACGGTAATACTATCGTATACGAATACGAACCGAAATATCCCGAACAGTTGACTAATGTTTCATATGGTCTGGCCCGCTATGAGGTGATGCTCGTACCAACAGGTGCGACCGCTTCCTACCATGTGCCCACCGGCACCGATGCGGCCCTGGGTACTGATTGGGCTGATGTTGGTTTCAACGACTTATCCTGGGATACGGGAACAACCGCCCTCGGTTTCGGAGGTGCCGCGGCCACTGACGTGCAGCAGGAGATGCAAAATGTCAATGCCTCGCTGTGGACCCGTATCGAATTTAACCTCGAAGATGATCAGCGGGATTTATTTGACACCTTTTTATTAAGGATAAAGTACGAGGACGGATTTGTGGCATACCTCAATGGTCAGGAAGTTACAAGCCGCAACGCTCCGAATTCCGTAGAGTGGAACTCGACATCTGATTCTAATCGGCCGGGCGCCGATTCTGGGGTCTTCGAGGAAATCAACCTTATGCCTTTCCTGAATACGCTGCGAATCGGCAGGAATGTACTGGCCATTCACGGGCTAAACGATGATCCGGCTGATGATGAGTTCCTGATACTGCCTGAGCTGGTTGGCGCCAGCAATATTGATGTGCCGCAATATTTCATAACAGCGACACCGGGCGAATTAAACGTTGCTGATGCAATGGGTGTGGTTGGAGAAGTCTGGTTCAGCCATGAGCGCGGTTACTACGACACCGGCTTCCAGTTGGAATTGTCTAACGCGATGGAAGATGCTCAGATACGTTACACAACCGACGGCTCGCGTCCTTCAATCACACATGGAACTGTTTACACCGGCCCGATCAACATAAGTCAGACCACAACCGTTCGTGCCATTGCTGTAAAACCGGGCTGGCTTTCGGTAAACCCGGACGCCCATACATACATATTTTTGTATGATGTGGCCAACCAGCCGAAAGCTCCATCGGGCTTTCCAACAAGCTGGGGAAGTTATACCGCCGACTATCAAGTTGACCCGGATGTTGTCAGTACTACATTGCCCGGTTACAGTTTTGAAGAGGCCCTCCTCTGGATTCCGAGTTTGTGTATTACCATGCTTACAGACGACCTCTTTGGCGCCGACGACGGTATCTATGTTTACTCGACATCGAAAGGTGACCAATGGGAGCGGCCGGCTTCAATTGAACTGATATATCCCGACGGCCGCGAAGGCTTCCAGATCAATGCCGGTGTACATTTGCACGGCGGCGCAAGCAGGAATCATAGCAGCACTCTAAAGCATTCCTTCCGCCTCGTTTTTAGAGGTATTTACGGACCGACAAAGCTCAATTTCCCGCTCTTTGAGGACTCCGATGTTGAAGAATTCGACCAGCTTGTTCTGCGCGGCTCATCAGGTGATTCCTGGACGTATCCCGACTCTTACCGTGATGGCGTCATACGTCACATCAAGATACAGGCCCAGTACACGCGGGACCCTTGGATGAAAGATAGCCAGCGGGCGATGGGACACAATTCAGCCAACTCGATTTTCGTACACGTTTATCTCAATGGTCTCTACTGGGGCCAATACAATCTCTGCGAGCGCCCGAACAGCTCATTTCAGGCGTCTTATCTGGGCGGGGACAAAGACGAATACGATGCTATCCACGATTACGAAGAACTGCAGTCCGGCACTTTCGATATCTGGGACCAGCTGTTCGACCTGGCGGCCGCGGGGCTGGCCAGCGATACAGATGCTCAGTTCATTCAGGGTAATAATCCCGATGGAACTCGCAATCCAAACTATCCGATTCTTCTCGACGCCGATAACCTCATCGACTATATGATTCTGCACCACTTCGCCCGTTCTGAAGACTGGCCGTGTCACAACTTCTGGTCCGGTCGACGGCGGGGATCTAAAAGTGATGGCTTTAAGTTCTTTGTCTGGGATCAGGAGAACCACAACAATACCCTCGAACGATTCATTACCGGCTGCGGCTGTCATATCGAGGTGCTGCCGGGCGAGGTATCGCGTTCACTTCGACCGGGATACTTGTATGCCAGGCTTCGTGATAATCCTATGTTCAGACGAAAATACGGCGACCGGATACATAAACATATGTTTAACGACGGCCTGCTCACCATAGAAAAGGTCGAGGAAAGGTGGATGAAGCGGGCCACAGAAGTCGACAAATCCGTCGTCGCAGAGTCCGCTCGATGGGGAGATGCAAAGAGATCCAATCCATACAAACGAGAAGTCGAATTTCTGACTGAGCAAAACAGGCTCCATACCGAATACTGGCCCTTTATCAGTGCCATCGTTCTTGACAGGTATCGCGGTGTCGGACTTTACCCCGACATCGATTCGCCCGTCTTCAGGATAAACGATGTTAACCAGCACGGTGGACATATATCAAACACTGACGAACTGACCATGGACAATCCCAACAGCTCCGGTACCATCTATTACACCACCGACGGTAACGACCCGCGACTGCCGGAGAGCACAGAGATTTATGGCATCACTATCGTGGCTGAGGACGCACCCAAAAAAGTACTCGTGCCCACAGGCGCTGTCAATGACAACTGGAAAGGCGGCGGCCCCTTCAACGACTCAAGCTGGAACGACGGTACTTACATATCCGGCAAGGCCGGCGGTGTCGGATACGATGAAAGAGCGGATTACAAACCATTTATCAGCTACGATGTAGAATCTTTGATGAATGGTGACTTGACATCGGGCGCCAACACCTCCTGCTACATCCGCATACCCTTCACCTTGAACAGCGATCCATGCGACTTCAACTTCATGTCCCTGAATTTACGGTACGACGATGGCTTCGTCGCCTACCTTAACGGCGATGAGCTCGACCGGAAAAACTTTAGCTTAACCGCGACACCGGCCTGGAACTCGAACGCCAGCGGCGGCCACGAAGCCTCCGGACTTGAGACTATCCCCGTCTCCGACCACCTCGGTTCGCTCAAGCAGGGTGATAACATACTGGCAATCCACGGAATGAACAACTCAAACACCAGCAGCGACTTCATTATCTCCGCGCAGTTGGTCGTCAGCGATGTCAATTCCACCTCCGGGGGCGTATCGCCCGATGCCATCGAGTATAATAATGAACGTCTCACATTCAACAAGAGTATGCACATTAAGGCCTGTGTGCTGGAAGGCGAAACCTGGAGCGCAATGAATGAGGCTGTATTTGCCGTCGGACCCGTCGCAGAGAACCTGCGCATTACCGAAATTATGTACCATCCGAAGTACACCGGAGATCCAGCCGATCCGAACACCGAATTTATCGAACTCAAAAACATCGGAGCTGTCGCAATTAATCTGAACCTGTCTGAATTCACCAAAGGAATCGACTTCGTCTTCGGGGATATAGAACTTGAATCCGGCGAATATGTCGTAGTTGTAAAAGACATCGGTGCATTCGAGGCCAAATACGGCACATCAGTCACTATTGCAGGTCAATATACCGGCAGCCTTGCCAATGAAGGGGAAAGGATTAAACTCCGAGACGCCGTTGGACAAACGATTCTGGATTTTGAGTACAGGGACGGCTGGCGTTCTATTACCGATGGTGATGGTTTCTCTCTGACTATAATAGATCCGACCGACAGCGAACCGAACAACTGGGACGAGAAAAAATCCTGGCGTTCAAGCGTATATCGAAACGGCTCGCCCGGCGCCGATGACAGTGGTATTCTACCCAATCCGGGTGCCGTGGTAATCAACGAGGTGATGGCGCATTCCAATGCCGGCCCCGACTGGATCGAGCTGCACAACACCACCGACGAAGCCATCAACATCGGCGGCTGGTTCCTCAGTGACAATGATAGAAGTGAACCAAACCTGATGAAATACAGAATTGCCGACGGAACCATAATCGATGTCAACGATTATGTGGTTTTCTATCAGGATACAGATTTCAACAATCCGGGCAATCCCGGCTGTATCGTACCATTTGGATTAAGCGAGAATGGTGAAAAGGCGTGCCTGTCATCATACCCGGACCCGAATGGATTCTTAACCGGCTACCGCCAGGTTGAGGGTTTTGGCGCATCACAGACCAACGTTTCACTTGGTCGTTACTACAAACCCAGTACGGGTAATTTCAACTTTGTGGCGATGGATTACAATACCCCGGATGCAAATAATTCTTACCCCAAGGTCGGTCCGGTTGTAATCAACGAGATTATGTACAATCCACCATCCGGTAATCAGAATGAGGAATACATTGAGTTGCACAACATAACCGGAACAACGATAACGTTATACCGTTATGACAAATCCGAACCATGGAAGTTCACCGATGGTATTGATTATACATTCCCGACCGGTCCGGTTGTGACAATACCTGCTTATGGCTATCTAATGGTTGTGAAGAACGTGGCAGCTTTTACAACAAGATACGGCAGTATGCCGCCCGGCGTTCAGGTTCTCACAGGGTATGGTGGCAGGTTAAGCAACGCCGGCGAGAGGCTGCAGATTGGTATGCCCGGAGATATGGATGAATTTGGCACGCGCCAGTATATCCGCATTGACAGGGTCACTTACAGTGACGGCTGGCATCCTGAAGATTGCCCCGGCGGCGTGGACCTCTGGCCTACTGATGCTGACGGACTTGGAAAATCGCTTTCTCGTAAGGTGTCGGCTGATTACGGCAATGACGTAGCCAACTGGAAAGCGGCTGTACCTTCACCAGGCGCAGCCAATCCGTAGAAAAAGGGGAATATAAAATTTGTTTAACGTCGGTGAAGGTGACATAAAGGTCAAACAGTCAAAAAGATCAAGTCACAAAGCGGTCCATCATGAAGACTTACACACTGCCCACTCCGTGTAATTCGGCAATCCCATCATGACCGGTCACCCGGATAATAGATAATTCTATTCCCCGGTGTCACCGATAATCATCAGTGCCGTTTCGTGTTTCCCGGATTCAGTTTCACGGCGTTCGATGAACCGATTCAAAACCTCAGATAAGGCGTTGGTTATTGACTTGCGGGCAATTTTCACTACCTTCTCACGATCTGCCTGGTAATCTTTCGGATCACCAAGTCTCAATTTGATATCGTTGTGGTATTCAAGAACCGCGCTGAGCATGTCCATATACATTTCCATATAGTTTCTGTCTTTTTCATTCCTTTTGGACACCTCATTGACAGTCTTTGACAATTTGTCTTCCGGTCCCTTCAAGACCTTGTTTTTTAATTCTTCCTTGGATGCATTGGTATCAGGAATAAAAGCATCCCAAAGGGAAGCAATCCGCTTGGGTAAGCCTTCAACCACTTCCTTGAGCTCATTGTAATCTTGTTCTAACTGTTTTTGATATCTCGCATTGTATTCGCGCAGTTGTCTGGCTTGGGGCGGTTCGGGTAATGGTTCTTTGCTCTTCGAGGACTCCGGTACATCTACAAGATTCCGGCCGGCCTGTGCGCTGGCGGCAAACAGGGCCATATTCTTGGCGCCCTTAATAATAGGCTCCGGATCGCCCTTATAACCTTTGATATACCAGTTGCCAATGTCGTCCTTGACGATTACATAACTGGTGTCACCTGTGCCGGCCACGCGAATGTGATTGATGTTCTGCCAGGACTGCTTGTCGATATCGTAAAGAGTCTCCAAATCAGATTTGCTCTTGTTCCCTGCCTTTTCACCAAAAAACGGGACGGAGCGCCATGCGTGCCCACCGAGCATATTCTTCCAGCCGGCGACACTTGGGTCCCGCTGCAAAGAAGCCGCCGGATAGCTGCTTCGCAAATAAGCCGAAGCCGGCCGGATATAGACCATATCGGCGCGTTGTTTATAAAGTACATCGAGGGCTTCGGCAACCCACTTTGCCTGATTCGAATCTTTTCCGAATTTCTTGATTTTTCGTATGTGTTCATATCGCAACAGGGCTATCATCTCATCCAGCACATCTTTTGAAGTTTTCGAGTGACATGATATACCTGCAGAGGTGCAATTGATACCGCTTGAGAAGACCTTTGTCATTGCTTTGTTTTCTCGGTGCTGGTCGTCCTCCAGTTTCTGTTCGTATGAAGCCTTCATCTTCAGCTCGTTGGCCATAACTATGATTGAATTGCCAATGGCCTGGAGAACATCGGTATACTGTTTGATTTGCTCCTCCTCCTTCTTGTCCAAACCACGATTACTTCGCAGGAGTGTATCATAGTTGGCAATAACAAGCCCTTTTTCAGCAAAACGGATGAGAGCCTCTATGAGAACGTCTCTTTTCTTATCCAGCATTTCCTGCTCTTTGTCAGTTGGCCCGGCAGATTGGTCTCTTGCCAGTACAAGATAATCATCAATAAGTTTTTCCAGTCCCTCCGGCAGCCTGCCGCGATCAAGCCCTGCACCTGTCTGAAAGCGAGCTACTCCTTTAAAGTTGTCAATCAATACATCTATACCAACCTCCTCAGGCATAGTGAGAACGATTCCAAATCTTCGCCTAGCCGCTTCTTTGTATTTATTGTTTTCCTTCTCGCCACTACGATCATCATAGGGGCCTACGATAAAGAATAAGTGTGTATTGTATAACTGACTGCTTACAGTTCGAGGATTTTCTTTAAACAGAAGTAAGAGAGCATCCTGATATTTTTCTATCCTCTGTCTATCCCAACGCCGGTCCTTTGGTTTTGCCTCTTCGGGGAGAATCCCCCACAATTTCTCTCTAAGTGCTATAGTGTCGTCGGGAGCGTGTTTGTTTGAAACAGCGGCATGAAGGGATTTGATTTTGATTAACGACAGAGCCAGTTTAATAGTCACGTTCGTGAGTAATGGGGCATTTTCAATATGTTCCGCCTCCCTGCTGTTGATATGCTCGATCAGTTCAAGAGTATCGCGAAGTGATTCATCCATGACAGAAAGGCGTTCGATAAAATTTCTCGCTATGAGATTGACACGTTCTATGAAATCCTCTCGCTGTGTTTTATCCAGACTGTTTTTGAACAGGAAGTCAACGTGGGCCCGAACCAGGTCCTCATCCAGAAGCCAGACAAATTTGTCGTTCGTTGCCTTTGGAGCATCCCCTCCCTCCTTGATTTTTTTCAGCGACTTCCTGATTGCGTTTAAGTTTAATCCCTTAATACCGCCATTCTTAGCTGTGATATCCAATACATCAACCAATTTATTTATATTATTATGTGCATCGGCAATACTCATGATGTATCTATATGGTCTTCTACCTGGATTATTTGGATGATCGGGATAAAGCAACTCTCGGTAGCCGAGTTGCATTAGTTCGAGCCCTTTTTCCAGAGATTTTAAAGTGTTAGGCTCTTTTATCTCATCTATGTTTTTTCGGAGTATCTTTATTACTGGGTGGTCTTTTGCAGAATAGAGATGTTTAGTATATTTTTCCCAGAACAGACGGTCGTCTTTGGCATTGGGGTTCATCACTGTTTGGATGTTACGAAAGCGGTCGAAGTTGTCCTTTAGCTTGTCAAGATATGCACGTGTAACCTTGTCTCGGACACCGGGGGGACGGTCTTCGTAAAGACCAAGAATGGCGTTAACGCGTATGGCATCCGGGTGCTTAAGCCATTTTGCCTTTCTCTCTTCCTCGTCATAGGGCATAGGCATGAACTCCTGCTCTTTGAGATAAGACTCGCTTCCTTTTTCTGTTTTTTCAAGTGTGTTTCGCAATGTAAGCAGCAGTGACTTGGCCCCGATGATTTCGGCCTTGATTTGTTCGGCTATCACGGTTTCTTCATTTCCCAGCGGTCCTTTGTACATGTCGACGTCGACGGTAAGAACGGCGCATCCGGCCGATGCTAAAACAAACGCAAGGACGAGAAAACGCAATGCCCGCTTCGAATGGCTGATTTGTTTTCGCATTTCTAATCTCCCTACTGACAAATGAAATCTCTGTCCATGTCTTCTCTGAGAGTTTGGAGTTGCTTTTGCTCGGTACGCACCTGCGCCAGGCAACGAAGGACCTCCCGATGGAACTCGGCGTCAAGTTTCCTGACCTGAACATCGGCGATTGCGCCAAGTGTTTCTCCAAGGGCTTCAAAATATTTCTCCGGACTACTGCTCATTACCAGTACGAGTCGGTGATCCTTGGGCGCTTCCCGATAGCCCTCCGGCCCGAACAGGATCAGCCGCCGACCGGTTTCCATTTCGCCCAGCGAGTCCTTTTCCTCATTGCTGGAAGGAACCATATCCTGTTCGTTGAAACTCAAACTCGTATTCAGCGAATCTACAAGGTCGGCCGGTGCCCATCCCGATGCAAATTTCGTTGAACTTATCAGGCTTGCCTGGCCTCGCACTGTAAGGCGGAAAATAGCCGAAGGTGTTTGCTCCATGGGATCCAACACGCCAAGGTAATAAATCTGCTCGATTTCCTGGGCCGGACTCTGCCCCGCCAGCGCAGTGCCCCCGATGATCCCTCCAACCAGCCATGCTGTTTCAGAGCTGCTGCCGCAGCCTGAACACAGGCACAGGGCGGACAATGCGTACAGCATCACCTTAAGAAACAATACGGAAAATTGAACACGGTTCATTTCAGAGACCTCCTTTCATAATATTGTTACTCGCTTCCATTCAATGTATCCTTCTGAAGGAAAAACTGCAAAACTATCTCACGCCGGAGATTTCTGATAATCCCCGAACATAAATTCGTATTTACAGGGGGAAATAAATATCGGCACCCGCCTTCCTGAAAAAGTAAACTTATTCATGTCCATAAGCGCGCTATCATGGACACATGCCAAATGACATCTCAAATATACGTCGCTTTGTAACATATTTTCACCTTCAGATTCTCTCTATATTACAGGTTTTAAGTCAAAAGTGCCACTTTTTTTCGTTTTTTTTCGTGCATATATCACAGCCGGAAAAAACCAAAATCCAAGGATTTTGTATTGAAAACAGTCACCTCCTCGCGCTCCATGGGCGCCTCAACCAGTATATTACGCCTAAAAAAACAAGTTTTAACCGGCTTTTGACGTGACTTAGTCCCCATCGATATTATCGCCAACCATGCCCTCCGGATTCGCAAAAGAATTTCACAAAATAGTGCGCATGTCACCACTTCACCAGCCGACTTATCGACAATCACCTGCCAACCAGAAAAAACCAACATTATCTATCTTTTCCATCACCTTTTGGCCCCGAAATAGCCCAAAAGTTCTGGACAAAGGCCCGTAAATTTGATAACATCGTTCATAGTTTAGAAAAAATTAGATTTTTGGAGGAAGTAAAATGCGGGCGACAAATATTAACAGCTTGTTGGCAGTATCGGTTCTTTTGTTAATTACGGTCTGCATGACTGTTCCTGCGCGGGCGGATGTAAATATTACGGCTGTTCAGGTTGGAGATACAAACGAGGTCATTATCAGCTACGATGCAACTTCGGAGCCAAATCTGATTCGGGCGTTTGCCTTTGATATTCAGCTTGATAACGATGCAAATATTGTATCGGTCAGCGGGCTAAGTATAGACTATTGGGTATATCCCGGCTCGATTCAGATTACCGCAGACGGCAGGATTACCGATATCGGTTCAATAGGCGCTGATTATGCTGACCTGCCGGGCTATACACTGTTGGGACCACCTGATGCCAATGGTGTTACTCTTGAAGCCGCATCGTTGTATGCTCCTGTTGGACCCGGCTCACCTAACTCACCGTATAAAACCGGTGATCTTGCTTCGATAATTGTAAGTGGTGACACCTGTCTGTCAATCAGAGCAAATGTACCCCGCGCCGGTGCAACAGGTGTGGTCATGGAAGACCCCAATGAGCTTGTGACGGTTAATTATCCACCGGCCTGCATTCCTATCGACGTCATCAATCAACCTGTTGAATGTCTCAAGAGCTGGGCCCCGGAATATCCAACCTGGGTACAATGGGGCAGGCCTCCGTGCTGGTGCTATCAAAGGCAGTGTAACGGTGATGCTGATGGCATCAAGTCAGGTCCGTTCTGGGTAGGTATTCCTGAACTGAGTGGTTTCAGGGCAGCTTTCAACAAGACGGACTTAGTTTTGGCTAATATAACCAATGGTATATGTTATGACTGCGACCACAATAAAACCGGGCCGTTCCGCGTTGGGATTCCGGACCTGGACTGTCTCAGGCGTTGCTTTAACAAACCACATTGCCCATGCTGTGACCTGGACGGAGACTGTATTCTTACTCCTGAAGATAAATACAACTTCTGGGAAACTCCATAGCTTATAAGGGATTGAATTTTTTTAGTTCGTAAGCTTGTTAAATTTTTGGAGGAAATAAAATGCGAGCGACATATATTAATAGCACTATGGCAGTATCGGTTCTTCTTTTCACTATGGTTTGTACAGCTGTTCCTGCGCGGGCGGACGTAAATATTACGGCTACACAGGGTAGTGGTACATACGAGGTCATTATCAGTTATGAAAGCTATGAGGCGAATCTGGTCCGTGCGTTTGCTTTTGATATTTGGCTCTGTAGCGATGCAAATATTATATCGGTTACGGCGTTAAGCGCAGACTACTATATTTATCCAGGCAGCATTCAGGTTGATGCGTCAGGGAACGTGATTGATTATGGCACGGCTGTAGCCGAGTATAATGATTTGCCAAACGGCACATTATCCGGGCTTGACAGCAACGGTATTACTATCGAGATGGCATCGCTGTATGCTCCAGTCGGCCCCGGTTCTCCCAACGCCCCGGCTCATAGTGGTGATTTGCTTTCGATTATTCTTAGCGGTCCCACTTGTATGAAAATTGCTCCTAATGTGGCCCGTGCCGGCAATACAGGTGTGGTCATGGAGAATCCAAACGAAGTTGTTACAGTGAACTACCCCTATAGTTGTTGTGATCAACCACCTCCACCTCCCTGCACTCGTTATAATTGTATGAAGTATAGCGCGCCGGAATATCCGGAATGGGATGCCTGGGATAAGCCTCAGTGCTGGTGCTATGGCCGGCAGTGCCGCGGTGACAGCGACGGCATCAAGACAGGTCCGTTCTGGGTCGCTATTCCCGACCTGAACGCTTTTAGGGCGGCGTTCAACAAAAGTGACTTAGTTTTGCAAACTGTAACAAATGGCATATGTTCCGACTTCGACCATATGAAAACCGGACCGTTCCGCGTTGGGATTCCTGACCTGAACATTTTCAGGACATACTTCAATAAACCGGAGTTGCAAGTACCGGAATGCGACAAGACAGATTACAAATGCTGGCTCACTCCATAGCTTGACTGCGCAATCATGTAACGCCCCGAAGATTTTGTGTGAAAATCTTAAAAGCCGCAGTACGATTAAATACAGGGCTTTTGTTTCGGCAAGCCAATACAATCCCAAACAAAACAAATTTCAGAGCCAATATAATACTATCGCTTCCGGAATGGGGCAGAAAATTAGGCGGGAGATTGTTTCCTGTTAGCTAAAATGGACAATATCGTTATAATTATCGCTTTGGATTATTGATAAAAGGAATATGATGAAATACATAAAATTTTTGATTTGGATTGTTGTACTTGCTTTTGCCGGTACAGGCCTCTCGAATGAACGCAACTCTAATGCGAAACCAAACTCGGGGAAATTGGGCCTAACGGTTCTGGATGCGTCAACTAATAAAACAATTGCATGCAGAGTCCATTTAACCGATGCCGAAGGCCGGCCGCGGCTTTTCGACCATCTTCCCTCTTATCGTGATCATTTTTGTTGCGACGGCCAGGAGATACTGAATTTGCCCGCCGGAAAATACACTTATGTCATCGAGCGTGGGCCGGAATACACAAGAGGTAACGGCTCTTTTGAAATTAAAAGCGGCTCTACCACTGAAATAAAGGAGAAACTATCCCGTCTAATCAATATGGCTTCAAAAGGCTGGTGGAGCGGCGAGTTACACGTGCACAGATCCGCTAAAGATATCGAGCTGCTCATTCGGGCCGAAGACCTGCATATTGCCCCCATAATCACATGGTGGAACCGGTCAAACAAATGGAAGAATTCACAAATCCCCGAAAGAAAAGTGGTCAGCTTTGATGACAATTACTTTTACGATTTGTTGGGAGGTGAAGATGAACGTAATGGCGGAGCTTTCATGTACTTTAATATGGAAAAACCGGTGGATATTACTCGGGCTCAACGAGAGTATCCCTGTCCGTTATATTTCATTGAGCAGGCAAAGAAACAGCCCGGAGCCTGGATAGACATCGAGAAGCCATTTTGGTGGGATGTTCCCGTAGCACTTGCATATGGCTACGGTGATTCGATTGGATTGCTCAATAACCATTGTTGGCGGTCACGCATGCTGGATAGCGAGGCATGGGGAAAACCTCGAAACAAGAAAGACTTTCCCTCTCCACGGGGCAATGGTTTCTGGTCGCAGCATATTTACTACCATATTCTCAATAGCGGTATTCGCATAGCCCCGTCAGCAGGAAGTGCATCGGGAGTACTGGGCAATCCCGTAGGTTACAACCGTGTCTATGTTTTTACGGGCGGCAAAAATCTCGAATACGGCCGGTGGTGGGAGAACCTGCGAAAAGGGATATCTTTTGTAACTAATGGGCCTTTGATTTTACCGAGCGTTTCAGGACACAAACCCGGCCATGTCTTTAAGGCAGACAAAGGCCGGACGGTTAAACTTGACGTTAAATTAGATTTAGTCGGCAATGATCCAGTTGATAGTATTGAGATAATCAAAAACGGCTCCGTTGAACGGACTGTTTCTTTTGCCGAATTTAACAGCAACGGCGGGCTTGGATTTCTACAGTTTACGAAAAGCGGCTGGTTTCTTATCAGGGTGATAGCGGATATCCCACATACCTTTAGATTTGCTTCAACCGCGCCATACTACGTTGAGATTGGTGATGAAAAACACTATCTGAGCAGAGAATCCATTCGTTTTTTCAAAGACTGGGTTGATGAGAGAATCGGACAGATCAATATAGATGATCCTGAAAAACTTGAAGAAGTGCTCAAATATCATCGTAAAGCGAAACAATTCTGGCAACAAAGGTTGAGTTTGGCGAACGCTGATTGAAAATGTCTTTCATTAACTCCATCGGCCTGAAAAGATTTCCAATATCGCTTGAAAATATGAGCTATGGCTTATAAAAGAATCAGAGGAATTAAAGGCCTGGTTTATGAGCCGGAGCCGAACCAGCAAGGCAGCAAGCATAACTGCAAAGACTGTTTTTATTGCCAGTGGTGTAGTGACGTTAAGTGTGAACTCTGTTTGAAAGAAAAGACTTGCGGTAAAAAGAAGAAAATAGCCGGGAAAAAAACTGCCAAAAAGAAGGCTAAGAAAAAAACGAAGAAGAAGGTGAAGAAAAAATCAAAGAAGAAAAGATAAGATATTGTCGGGTTTGCATTGATTGCGGTTATTGAGCCTGGCTGTAAACGTCTTGAGTTTAAAAGAAAACTTGGATATGAGAAATTGAGGATTCGATGATAAAACAACCAACCTCCAGAATGTGTTTTGTGTGCGGTCGTGAAAATGATTTTGGCCTGAAAATGGCTTGGTATAACAATCCTGAATCAAACCAGGTTGAAGCAAATGTAACAATCGGCGAGCAGTTTAACGGATATCCCGGTATTGTACATGGCGGGATTGTAGCAGCAATCCTGGATGAGACCGCGGGCAGGGTCGTCATGCTGGACGGCAATTTTGATAATCTGTTTGTTACTTTAAGACTGAACCTTACTTACAGAAAACCAACGCCAACCAATACGCCACTTAAGGCGGTCGGCTGGCTGGAGCATAAAGGACATAGAGGGATGAAAGTCGCAGCTAAGTTATTATTGCCTGATGATACCGTCACCACCGAATGTAATGCGGTTGTTATAAAACCAACCGGCGAAATATCCAGAAGCTGGGAGCATGAAAGGAAATTCTGGCGGGTGGAAGAGGATTAATGGCAGTGCTCAGTTCTTAATTTGCATACCGAAAAGAAAACGAAAGGAGCGTGCTAATTTGACTATACCCCCCTACTGCCGTTTACAAATCGAACATCGCCAGTATCTCACTGGCTACAGGCGGACATCCCGAAAGAAATACTCCGCATTTTTTATGCTCTGACGTACAGTTACCGACACACAGAGTTCCGTAAGGCAGTTCCTTATGGCCTTTGCCGATGGCGATAATAATATCTTCACCGTCGGTTTTCGTATCGCGTATCTGCTTTCCGTATTTCCTTAAAAACATAAGCAGCGTTGACTGGCATGCACTGCAGGACTGCTGGTCCAGAATTGTAAATCCTGAAAATTCTATCGACAGTTCATCGGNNTGATCCAGAATTGTGAATCCTGAAAATTCTATCGACAGTTCATCAGGAGGCGGTGCAAAAGGACTCTGAACATCCCTGAAGTTTTGAGGACATGCACTGATTGAATCAGGATCGATTACGCCGTACCCTCTTTCTGTTCCCATTCGCAAATGCGGTACATCACGGGCGGATATTCCCATTATACTACATGCAAGAGAGTCCGTCGCAAAGGCATCGACGCCGGCAAGCACGACGCCCAACGCCTTGGGTTCACCGGCACTGGGCCCCAGCCCTTCCATACCAATTGTTCCATCGATAATTGACAGATGAGGACGTAACACCGAAGACAAATCAGCGATTGCTATATCCAACGGTTTGTCCTCGTGTCCTGGAAGCTGGGGCAGCATATGCAAGTTTACCTTGGAACGCCGCCATAAGCATCCCTTCATATTTTTTACAGCCAGTGTCACTCCGGTATGCATATGCGTTTTCATCACAGGAATCGAAACAACAATATCATATTCTGCAATTTCCCTGCATACTTTGATCGATTTAATTGCGACACCATTGGGAATCTCAACCGTCACATACTGACGCACGTCCATATCTATCAACGGGCAATTTCGGCTGTCGGCAACAGCGGCAATGCCACTGGTTTCAAACGCCTCCAGTGTTGTGACGCCGGTAATTGGGCTTTCCCCAACGGCAACATCAGCCCCGGCCTCCCTGAAAGCATCAATTGCGGCAGCTACGACCTGAGGATGTGTTGTAATGCCGGTTTCAGGAGCCACATTGCGGCCCACATTAGGCTTAAGCAAAACGCGCTTGTTCTTTGAAGGTGATAAGTCAATATTTGAAAGGGCTTTTCGTGTATTTTCATAAGGACCGTCTTCTGATGCCCAAAAAACAGATGGACATGAGCTGTCAACCTTAAAACGTGTAGGTGACAAAATAGCACCCTTATCAGCATCCGCCGAGCTGTGTGAATTATCAGCATGTTGTTTCTTCATGGTCTTATTGCGCTTGCATTCAGATACTTGAAGTTACGAATTTCCACCTGTCCATGTTCGATTATTAAGCAATTTTATCACAGGGGCAGGAATAGTCAAGATATTGAGCAAATAGGTCAAATAGTGGCCGGTCCGGTACGATTAAAACAAAAACAAACCCACATAGGATACCGTGTTCGGACCATTAATATAGGGAATACCACACTCGGTGACCAGGGCATTTACATCAATACCGTGAGATTCAACCGACGCAACCGCTTTGTCCGGATAGCGACATTCTTCCCCATCCAAATAGGTACACTTATCGCAAACCTTACAATCCCCCACGTTCAGCCCCAATATTTCCTGAAAACTTTCGTCCGATTGGATATATGCCAGGATTTTTCGAAACACTTCTTCATGTTTCTTCGCGGCCTGTTGGGCCCCCTCGAAATCAAAGGAATCTTCCATCTTATGGACCGTTTGAAAAACCAATCCACGGGAAAAACTAAGCGCCCTCGCCTTCAATTCCTCGAAGGGACCGACCGCAGGCGGACACATCCAATTGGCCTCATATTTCCCACACGCGTTACGTTCACAGGCCCTGCGGAATTCTTCCGAGAATTGGATATCGGATGTATCCACAATTGCCGCCCTTTTCGCACCTGATTCTTTTGCTTTCTCTATCAGTTGGTCCAGATTATCTTTCATACAATAGATTCCTTTGTACAAATACACCGTTTATAAATCATCTCAATTATACCATATATACGCTGGAATTTCCCGGCTGTTGGCAGAAAAGTCTTTTACAGCGCAGTCTTTATTTACTATCATCTCAATAGCATAATTTTTAATAGAACAGACTTTTAATTATCGAAAACGAACGATGTCTTTGGAATATTTAAGCTATTGAAAAGTATTACCGGTTCAAGGGGAAGGCGGAAAAATGTACATCGCAATACCTGTTATATTGGCTCTCGGATTGGTTTTGGCCTTCTTCATCGGCAAACGTGCATTGCGCAATGCAAAGCGTAAACGCCTTTTCGCAGCAACGTTTCCCCAACAGTGGAAGGAAATTGTATCAATGAATGTACCCCTCTACAACCGTTTACCTGACTCGTTTAAAGAGCAGCTTCACGGCCTCGTAAATGTCTTCGTAGGGGAAGCTAATTTTGAGGGTTGCGGCGGCCTCCAGATAACTGATGAGATTAGAGTTACAATCGCGGCTCAGGCAAGTATGCTGCTGCTGAACAGAAAAGCTCTCTACTTCCGCAAGCTTCGCTCTATACTTGTATATCCTCATACCTATGTGGCCAAAACGGTATCTTCAAACGGCACAATTACGGTCAACGGGCAGAGTGTTCGCCTTGGAGAATCATGGCAAAACGGACCTGTTGTCCTTGCCTGGGACAGCGTTAAAGGCGGAACTTCGATTGTTACCGATGCCCGAAATGTCGTACTTCACGAGTTCGCTCATCAGTTGGACCAGGAAGACGGTGCTGCTGACGGCGCTCCGATTTTGGAGCACAGATCCAGATATACAACGTGGGCCCGTGTGCTTAGTATGGAATATGAGGTTTTGCAAAGAAACAAGAGAAATCGCAGGAGGTCTGTATTAAATAAATACGGAGCAACGAATCCTGCCGAGTTCTTTGCCGTAGCTACGGAGACCTTCTTTGAGAAACCTAAACAGATGGCCAGGAAACACCCCGAACTTTATGAAGAACTCAAAAATTATTACAAATTGGATCCTGCCGAGTGGGTATAATTGAATGTGGTTTGCCAGTCATGTCTCGGCTGAAAGTGGCTTATTCCCTCAGATCGGCGTAGCTGATTAGCTTAATACCCTTTTTCTTAATGGCTTCTTTAACTTTGGAGCTTGTGAAGACCCTAGTGACAGTATCTCGATTATATGCAACATTCTCATAGCCACGGTGACCTATAGCTCTCATTTCGGGCGTGTCCAGTCCAGGATGTTCAACCAATATCCAGGTCCCGGGCGTCAGCTTCTCCAGTGCCTTTATCAGAGCAGTTTCCCTTTTCTTAGGCGTATCTTCACTGGTACCCCATTTTCCTACGGATCTTACACCTTTCTCTCTTAGTTCTGCCCAGCCGGAGTGAAGGCCGTATTCTTTTGCCAGTTGTTTTACCAGCTTTTGCAGGTCCGGTCGACACGTGGCCGTACCCATATGGGCCGACAGGTGTGTCACGTTCTTGATTTTCTTCATGGCCAGCTCTATCTGGGCCCGAAGCTCTTTTTCCACTTCTTCAAGTTTTGGATTCGCATCATAAAAGCCCGTTCCTTTCGGCCAGCGGTTCCACTCCCGTGTCTGGGGATAAAAATAGCCGTCCTTATTGACGAGGCTGGGAGCATACGTCAACGGTCTCCATTTGAAGTTGTCCCATTCGCTCGTTAAGGTCAAATGGATACCGACATCGAGCCCTAGATTTTCATTGAGCATCTTTACTGCTTCTTCGAACCATGGACAGGGAACCATCACCTCGACCGTCCTCATGATGCCCTGACGGTAGCTTTGAATACAGGCCACATTCGCTGCGTGACAACTGCCGATATCGTCGCCCCGAACAATTAATCTTATTTCTCCTTTGCCGCTTTTTTTCTCGACAGCCGCCCTGCCGGATATGCTCACAAGACTAAACGCCACTATTGCTGATAATAATAAGAAGCTGACAGGTAGAAATTTGAATCGTTTCATAACGTGTCCCTCATTCCATTTTTTATATTTCACACTCTAATTCGCCCGGCTACACCGCCGAGCACTGTTTTTCCCATCGTTAACCGAATATATTTTTCTTTCTTCTCAGCTCTGTAAAAACGTCCGCATCAGCAGCATTAGACATATTAAGAGCTGCCTTTATCTCGGGTTTGTTTGCATTAAGGAACACATTAGTCGTTTTTTCCTGCAGTATGGTGGATGGAACAGTCGGTAAACCTTGTCTCTGGATTTTCTTAATCTCATCAAGGCGGGATTTTACTTCAGGGTTGTCCGGCACGATAGTAAGTGCAAATTCATAATTCTCCTGCGTATAATCGTGGCCGGGAAAAACCAGTGTATCATTTGGCAAAGCTGCCAATTTCCGGAGTGATTGCCACAATGTTCTCGCATCACACTCAATAGGCCTGCCGCAGCCGCCGACGAACAACGTATCACCAGTAAATAGCAAACCGCTGTGTTCTTCGGTTGGTTGTACGTAATAACAGACTGAGTCCCGCGTGTGACCGGGCGTGGCGGTGACCTGAATTTTCACATTTCCGTCAAGGAGGACCTCCGCTTGTTCTCCGCTAATCACATTGCAGCCGGTTTTGTCTTTGAGATCCCCTACGCCTCCGGTATGGTCGAAATGGCGGTGTGTGATTAGCACGTCGGTCAGATTCAGTCCATGTTTTTCTAATGCTTCGAGGACAGCCCCGGCTTCACCAGGATCAACCGCAAAAGCATTGTTCCGGTGATAACGATACAGGTAAATATAGTTATCACCCAGAGCGGATATTGTAATTACTGGCTCCATAGAATTCCCATTTTGAATTCTTACGGACAAATCTTAGAAATAACGAGACTGTGAGTCAAGTATTAAGGATGGAAAGGTACTTCTATCTCTGATTAAGCCGAAAATATCTCATCTGCCAGGTCTTCACCTACCTGATTGGCATAGTACTGCTCGACGACTTTTTGGCCTTGATTTTGAAAGGTATCCATCGAGGAGAAAACGCCGATTTTCATAAGAAGTAAGATTGTGATGCAGGCTGCCACATTCGCAGCCGAATGTGCATACTTGCCGCACTTTGCGAACATTTTCGGTTCGGGAAGCATGGTCTTCAGTTTCTCGGCTTTTGGTGCTTCTCGGAGACTGTGTTTCAGTACACCAATGGCCTGAGTATTTGCACGCTTCAATAAATCAAGCTTGTGCGGTTGAGATTTAATGGCCGACAGTGCAAGATTGACTTTACCAACGTCTGCAAGTCGACGATTACATCTTGGGCAATTCGCAATATGGTTTTGTACCCAGTCTTCATCGAGATGGAAGCGGTTGATTATAGCTTTATACAACCAGCCCCTTATTCTTCTGCACTTGTTGGAACTGCCGTTTTGAGATTTACGTGTTGTCCCCTTATTTTTATTTATGCTTATCATTTTCTTTCTTCTCTTTCTTTGCCCATCCATACGGCCAACAATTGGACTGCTTTGCACCTGTAGACCCTTGCGGTTGCCGCCGATATACCTAATATTCTGCCTGTCTGGGTATAAGATAATTCTCCCAGATCGCGTAACATTATTACGTTCCGTAGATGTTCAGGCAGTTGCGCTATATGGCATCTTAAGGTTTCCTGCAGATATTTACTGTCAAGCTCATTTTCGGGCGAGAGAGCGTCCTCTCTGTTAACAATAGCCTTGGACAATCTCTTTTTTTCAGCGGCTCTCTGTTTTAACATTGATACTGCTGTGTTGGTTGCCACACGGAAGATATACGATTTTATATGTTCGGGTTTTTGTCTTCCCTTGTAATGGGCGAGTTGTAAAAAAGTGCTCTGGTAGGCGTCACAAACATCTTCTTCATTACCTAATATTCGCCACAGCAGCGTGACCAATCCCTGCCCGTGCCGTTGCATTGCAGACAATATCCACCGCTGGCTTTCATCTACAGCCCCGGAAACAGGGAAGTCCCAAATCAGCTCGTAATTAACGGCTTTGCCAAACATAAACGCCCATTCAGTTATTCTATTTATTAAGAGTGAGCACCTATTACTATGTTAACAAAAAATCCGCTGATTTTCGGGAAAAATATTTTTTTTAGATAACATTTTATGATGCTTTTGCCTCTTACTTGTGAAGTCGATTGACTGAAAATGCCGGAATCGACTGCATAAAACGATAATGATATGAGTACAAATAATCCTAAAAAGGGCTCTCACAACGATAAAATGGATGCCCACGACGTGGTATCCCTGGTGGACGATTTGTTCAAAAAAGCCGTAGAATCCAATGCCAGCGACGTCCATTTCGAGCCAATGAATTCCGAATTGGCGGTAAAATTCCGTCTTGACGGCGTTTTAAACACCGTGGAAAAAGTGCCCAAATCCCTGTCGGACAACGTAATTGCAAGGCTGAAGGTAATGGGAGGACTCCTGACCTATCGAAGCGATATACCTCAGGAGGGCCGGATTGATATCAGCAAAACCAACAATGACAGAATTACCGACCAGCGGCTCGCAATTTTTCCAACTATACACGGCCAAAGAGCCGTAGTGAGACTGTTCTACAAAAACAGAGAGCTTATGGAATTGGGCCAACTGGGATTTTCAGAGGATACGTATACGGTGTTGAAGAAAATAGCCGCTAAAAATCAGGGTGTCTTACTGCTGACCGGCCCGGCGGGTAGTGGAAAAAGTACCACCCTCGCCGCCCTGCTCAGACACATTCTAAAGGGCTTTCCCGGTAAGAGCATTGTAACTCTCGAAGACCCCGTGGAAATCAGAATCGAGGGAATTACACAAACCCAGATTACGCCGCACGGCCAAATGACATTTCCAACGGCACTGCGTTCGCTGCTGAGACAGGACCCGCAGGTTTTAATGATTGGAGAGATTCGCGATGCAGAGACCGCCAAAATCGCTATCGAGGCGGGACTTACCGGGCATTTGCTGATGAGCACAATGCACAGCGGCACACCAGCCGGGGCATTTTTACGGTTGCTGGAGATGGGTATTGAACCTTACCAGGTAACCTCAAGCGTCTCGGCAGTCCTAAACCAGCGGCTTGCAAGGAAACTTTGCAACAAGTGTAAGAGAAAAATTAATTCCGAAGTGACTGCTTTTGAAGCCGTAGGATGTGACGACTGTTTTAACACCGGCTTTAAAGGACGCGTGCTAATAGCGGAAATAGTCCAGCTCGATGGACAGTTACGAAAGGCCATTTTGGCAAAAGCCGACCTGGAACAGCTTGAAGATATCCTCGATAGTAAAGGACATACTAATATGCTTGAGGACGGCAGCCGTTTGGTCAATGAAGGCGTCACAACACAGGAGGAACTGAATAAAGTTTGTGGAATCAGTACAAGCTAAAACAAAAAGAAAAGAGCGAAAAAAAATCCTGTATTTTCTGTAGTTATTAGGAGCAGAAAATGGCGACATTTGAATACAATGCATTGACGTCGGCGGGCCGGTTGATGAAAGGAACCGTTGAAGCCGGCTCACGCGAAGAGGCGGGCGAGCTACTTAAACAAATGGAACTTACGGTTAATTCTGTTGAAAAGGCCAGAACGCCAAAGCCCAGGACCGCCATCGGAAGAAACGAGTTTATGCTTTTCAATCAGCAGCTTGCTTCAATAACAAAGGCCGGGATACCACTGGAAAGAGGCCTGCGGGAGCTTGCAAGTGATATCAGCTCAAGGTCAATGCGAAAGCTCATTGATTCTATTGCAAGCGAGCTTGAAGCAGGCACAAGTATTGAGGAAGCGTTTGAAAAGAGACAGAAACGCTTTCCACCTCTTTATGGCAGGATATTAAAAGCGGGCATTGAAACAGGACGATTAAGTGAGATGCTGACGAGTCTTAACAGGCATCTGGAGCTGGCCCATCAAACCAGGAGGATAATTTTTGAGGCATTAAGCTATCCAGCGGTCATACTTACTATGGCTGCCGTTATTTTAACAGCTATGTTCATGATTATAATCCCGCAATTCGGTCCCATACTGGCAGATTTGACAGAAGGAGCACAGTTGCCGATGCTAACTAAATTATTCTTAGGGGTAACAGAACACATAGTACCTTTTTGGATAGGCGTAGGAGTCCTTGTCGCAGTGATAATTTTTGCAGTTGGGTTACTTTCGACCTCTCCGCCTGGAAGAAGATTAAAGGAATCCCTGCTTTTAAGAATGCTCGTTATCGGCAGGGTGTACCATAGCAGCATCCTAAGCAGAATGGCCGAATCTATGGCGATGATGGTTGCCGCCGGTTCCGATATGCCGGCCTGCCTAAGATTAGGTTCAGGTTCGACGGGAAGCGAAACACTTCTCCTGGAAAGTGAAATGCTTGCCAGACAAATCGAACAGGGAGCTAATATACTGGAGGCAGGACAGTTCTGCCGGATGATACCAAGGCTGTTTTTATATTCGATTCAACTGGGCACTCAACGAAATGAATTACAGGACAATCTTTACAGCCTGGGCCAGATGTACTCTGAGCAGGCACGATGCGGGCAGGCAAGGCTGCAGGCGGTCTTGTTGCCTCTTATGCTGATTGTAGTCGGAGGGATTTTGGCAACGGCTGTCCTTTCAATGTTTTTGCCATTGATAACAATTATTACACAGTTGTCTGTATGATGATTG
>JABAHS010081704.1_pt1 | contig 35887 bp, 21 predicted proteins | sample 7062111 | NCBI WGS metagenome assembly JABAHS01 (sample SAMN14534600, study PRJNA622989) | marine sediment metagenome | biome: marine biome [ENVO:00000428]; feature: marine pelagic biome [ENVO:01000023]; material: deep marine sediment [ENVO:00002113]; isolation source: pool of 4 deep marine... | reverse complement strand
CGAGAATCTGTTCCTTTGTGGCCCCCGCATCGATGCACTTTTTCACGTGCGCTGCGATGCAGGGAGTGCACCGCTGAGCTACAGCTATACCCAGAGCAACAAATTCCTTCTCTTTGAGCGAAATAGCCCCGTCTTTCATTATTTTACTGAATAATCCCCCAAAACCGTTTATGGTATCGGGGATTTGCTCTTTCATTTTTGCCGCATCGTTTTTGAACTTCTCAAAAAACTCTTTTACCTCATTTCCCATAGCAGGTCCTTTCTTAAAATGCGTTTAAGCTCTCATAAATGCATCCGGTAGCGAATCGATTATATCAGTAGTCATTAAGCTGACCTGGCCCACCTTTTCCGCTGCAATATCGCCAGCCAAACCGTGAATATAAACGCCTAAGACTGTACAATCAAAGTTATTTAAGCCCTGACCCGCCAAAGCGGTTATGGCTCCCGTCAAAACATCACCGGACCCGGCTGTCGCCATACCGGGATTGCCCGTTTGATTTACATATAATTTCACTCCATCGGTAACAACTGTCCCCGCACCTTTCAGGGCCACTACCGTTTTCGTCTGCTGTGCTAACTGTGCTGCCTGCTCTTGTCGCTCGCTCGGCAGTTCTTCTCTAAACACCGCCGACCATAATCTTTTTATCTCACCGGGATGAGGCGTCAAGATCAGCTCCGCTTTGAGTTTGGCAGGCCAGTCCTTCATCTTGGCCAGGTTATTTAAGCCATCGGCATCAATAACCAGCCTTAGACCATCCTGTTCAAGCAGGGCCGTAAGCACGGATTGAAGCCCGCCGCTGACACCAACACCCGGGCCAAATGCCAACACATCATTGTCCCCGATCGCATCGAGTATGGTATTGATTGCCTTGTCAGATATTCGTCCGGTGCTGTCTTCGGCTAAGGCGATAGTGGTAAACGATGGTTCGATTGAAGCTACAACAGGAAGAACGCTTTTCGGCGTCGCAACCCGTACGAGCCCGGCGCCGCACCGCAGCGCGGCCCGGCCTGCAAGAGCAGCAGCCCCACTCATACCGACACTACCGGCAATGATACAAACCTTGCCAAAGTCGCCTTTATGAGCGTCAACGGCTCTTGGTTTTAGCTTCGGAATTTGGTTTATTTTCTCCATTCTTATTTATTTGTTTCTATTTTCCTGTTTATAAGAGTTGCGATGACCGCCGCCGAAAAACCGCCGTCGATATTGACCACGCTGACACCTGCCGCACAGCTATTAAGCATTGTCAAAAGAGCTGAAAGCCCCTCGAAACTCGATCCGTATCCCACGCTCGTTGGTACGGCAATTACAGGACAACTAACCAATCCCCCCATCACGCTGGCCAATGCCCCTTCCATACCTGCTACAACAATTATCACATTGGCATTCTGTAGTTTTGGCAGATGTCCGAATAATCTATGCAGGCCCGCTACTCCCACGTCGCAAACCATCTCCGTCCGCTGGCCCATAATCTCTGCCGTTACTCTGGCCTCCTCTGCAACCGGCAGGTCCGCTGTCCCTGCCGTAACTATCGGAAGAACGGTTTCAGGACCCTCCAGTTCTTTTTGCTCAAGGACAATCGCTCTGGCTAATTTCTCGTATCGAGCCTGTGGAAATTTGTTCGTCCTCGAAAGCGCCTCGAAAACATGTTCCTCCGCCCTTGTAGCCAACACGTTATTGCCTTTCGCTGCAAGACTCCCAAAGATTTTGATTATCTGTTCCGTAGTCTTGTTGGGACAATAAATAACTTCGGGAAACCCTCGCCGGATTTGCCGATGATGGTCAACGCACGCAAATCCCAAATCCTCGAACGGAAGATGGCGAAGCTTTTCGACAGCCTCGTCTATATCAACTGTGCCGTTCTTGACCTCTTCAAATAATTTTTTCAATTGTTCTGCCTGAATATTTCACCTACCTTTCACGACTTCTTTACTGAGCAGGAATTCTCTAATCAGCATCCAGCATGTTTCGTCACATGCCTTTGCAACATCGCCTCCGTCCTGGTTGGAAGTCACCAGGACGGCGAAGCCGCGCATCGGCGCCATCCAGGCTACTGCAAAGCTCATGTTATTACTACCCGCATGTGTTAATACCTTGCCTCCTCCCCAATCCTGTTCCGTTACAACCCATCCCGATGCGTAATCCCCACCGAAGCCCGGCGTGTGCAGCAGCTTGAATGTTTCGCTCTTGAGTAAATCTCCAGTACCTCTCTCACCCTTCAAATGCTCGACCACAAATTTCGCCCAGTCTCTTATCGAACAGTGTACTGTGCCGCCTGGTCCCAGGACGGGTGGATTGTCACTTAAACGCCCCGGTTCCACCGATACAAGCTCGTTGTCCTTAATCATGTGTTGCCACGGTTCGTCTATCCTGCCCGGCGTCCCCATTGCTCCGAAGCCTGCCGTACTCATCCCGAGCGGCTCAAAGAGCATTGTCCTCATCAGGTTTTCCCAGGGCTCCTTCATGCTCTGCTCGGCAATTACTCCTGCGATAGAATAACCTGCGTTGGAATAAATATATTCCGTGCCCGGCATGGCTTCGGGTTCTTCACGAAGTATCATCCTCGCGTAAGTCAGTCGCTGTTCCATAGCGGAGCCTTCCAGATTGTACATATTCGTAAACGACTTCCCTTCAGGCCAGCTTTGGTACTTTGAAGGCATTCCGCCCCGATGGTCCAGCAGATGCCTCAATGTGACATTCCGGTATACCGGATGCATCTCATCGGTCATATCAGGAAGCGCTTCTGATAGAGTTATGTCCCATCGAAGCTTATCTTGTTCGACCAACGTAGCGATGAGGGTGGCAGTCATCGCTTTGGTGCATGAGCCGATATGAAACTTGTCATTTGGAGTTACTTTCACATCGCTCCCGGCTTTTCGTACTCCCGTTGCATCCCACACTATAGTATCTCCATCGACAATCACTGCCGCCGCCATCGCAGGCAGGTCGTACTTTTGTCGGATTGGTTCCAGCAGGCCCCCAATGCCACGGGAGCCGGTATGTGCAGCTTCACGCGAAGGAGTATGTGTTAATTCCGCACAGCCTGCAACAGGCAATAAAATTGCGAGAAAACAAAGGAAAATTACGTTTCGTTTCGTACTCATCAATTAATCAACCTGTAGCTTTTGGCTCAAGGCTCAAATCCGCAAAGAGTCTGGCCTTATACTTATAATACGCAAGAGAGGCTACCATAACCGCATTATCAGTGCAATATTGTTTTGGTGCGACCAGCAGTTTTTTCGCCGGCACAGCCGTTTCGCACATTGCTTGCAATCGTGTTCTAAGCTCATTGTTCGCTGCAACTCCACCGCCGAGCAGCACAGTTTTTGCTCCGATTCTTTCAACTGCCCGCTCCGTCTTCTTGATTAGGACGTCTACTATCGCCGTCTGAAAAGATGCTGCGATATCGGCGATTTCCTGCTCGCTCATCGAACCGACTTTGTCTTCACCTTTCATGTCTTGTCCGCGACAATGATACAGCACGGCCGTCTTGATACCGCTGAATGAAAAATCCAGCGAATCTCGCCCAAGCATCGAGCGGGGAAATTGAATGGTCTTTGGATTTCCTTTCTCTGCTGCCTTTTCAATACTCGGGCCACCCGGATAGGACAGTCTCAAAATATTCGCGACCTTATCGAACGCTTCACCCGCTGCATCATCAATCGTCGCCCCCAAAAGTTTCGGATCGAGAGGTGACCGGTAATCGTAAAGACTCGTGTGCCCGCCTGATACGATCAAGGCTACTGCTGGAAGTTCTAGATCCTCTTCATCCAGAACAGCCGACTGTAAATGTGCGTGTAAATGATTTATTGCTATCAACGGTTTCTCCCACATAAGCGAAAGAGTCTTGGCTGCCGTGACGCCAATGACCAGAGCGACCGTAAGCCCGGGTTGGTTCGCAACTGCTATTGCATTGATATCACCTTCGCTAACCTCCGCCTGCTGGATTACTTCGCTTATCACCGGATATATCTTTTCGATATGGGCACGTGAGGCAATCTCAGGAACTACTCCGCCGTATTTTTCGTGCAGCCTCGTTTGCGATGCTACCACGGATGACTTGATAATCTTACCATCCGCAACCACCGCCGCCGCTGTCTCATCGCAACTCGTCTCAATGCCCAGAATATTTACATCTTTGTCTTTTGTGCGCATAAATCAGATGTTAGCTGAATAGACCGAATTTGTCAATGTAGGTTAGTGCTTTCGGTCCTTGCGGAAATAATGTGTATTACAGGAATCTTTGTTATCTCACTTCTTTTTCCGTTCCAACTCAAAAGCTACTTTCGTCATTATGCCTTCTTCCGTGAATCGAAGCCTCACAGAAAAGTCGGTCATCCGATTGATGAATTCCAGGAGTCCCTCGTTTTCTTTAACCTGCACCGGCTGGCGAGGATGATTGCGATTGCCATGAACAGTACAATAAACGATATCCCGTGCAGAATCGTGCCTGTAAGCCCCTCCGGAAGGACATCGAAGGGTCACACCCTCGACTTTCTTGCTAATTGCATTTAAGTTCTTTTCAGTCGCGTCGTGACATTCGACCAAAACGCGAACAGGTTCGATGTTCTTTAAGCAGGCCTCACGCATACGTTCCTGCCAGCCCATTCTGACAATGGGGCGGAGCTTATCAAAAGCGCGCGGCCGAATGTTTAATTGAACATTCCCGACTGCTCTTTCTTCCCGGCTTGCTTTCTTGGCATCGAGCGAATCCAGCACTTGTTCGAGAACATAACGTTTTGTCGACACAATTAATCGCCCGGAGGCAATCGCATAGTGCAGGCGAAACTTCACTACCAAAAGACGCAGAACAAGCGTATTGATAGTATGCCGTTTGTATCGGCCTGCAGAATAACCTTCGATAGCAAATTCGGAATTCCGGCCACGGCTTTCTGCCGCAAATTGCCGTGGATAAACTTTGAGCAATTCACGAATGAAAGTCTTGGCCAGATCTTCATCTTTAAGATCAACTACGGCGTAAACAGGAAGGTTGATAGATGAAATAATCAGGCCGATTATAATTTGTCCTTCGAGGTCCATCCATCCGCCGAATATACCCATACCTTCTTCGGCAAGAGTAAAAAGCACATCACTGTCGTATAAGTTTAACGACAAGCTGTCCCCGATGCATTCTCTAAATGGTGGCAGTGTGGGAAGAATCCGCTTTTGCATCTCATCAATTCCTTCAAGCATCTTAATATCCAGATTTAGCTTGCTGGTTATAGAAGCAATGGTACCTTTTGTCAGCACTTGCGAATCCAATTGCACCGGTTCACCCCCGATTATCTCACGGAGTCGGTTGTATGCACTGTTTTCGATTAGCGGCAGGATACAGGTCTCAGCCTCGATACGGTTCCCAAGACTCAGCCGAATACCTATCGGGTCAAAGTACCGGCTCCAGAAATTGTTATACCGCCGGACAAACTGCTTGTAGTCTGCTGCTTCCGAACTCGCCGCTCCGTCCAAAGCGACGCTGGAGATAGGCGTGCAATACTGCAGACAGTTATGGACCGTGCAAAAGGCACGGCCCGATTCGTCAAGGGTATAAGTTCCATTATCCGGGCACCGTTTCACTTTTGCGCTCAGATATTTGTCCTCGATCAAGGTGTCGATTTTTGCTTTCTTGCACATCTCCGTCCTGTACATGGTCGCGGCGTTGGCTATCATACACAGGTGATTTTGACAGATGATTCGTCGCTGGGCCTCGATTTTCCATCTGGCGCTCAGTAACTTTCGGATAAAAGAATCAGACATATATATAAAACCATCCTCGGCCGCCGCCGTTCCGGGAAATATCGTGCGCATATACTTAAAATCAAGGTTCTCGGCCATCGACTTTCGCTTTTTACCATAAGTATTAATAATCAAATGCAGCAAATCCATAGAATTCGAATAAATTTTATAATTACCGAGGTAAGCTGAATGGGACGAGATTCTCCGGTCCGACGTTAAAATGCTGTGAATAGAGATTCCCTCATATTTGCTGTCGGAAACCTTGGCATCACCATTGGCCTTCAGGGCCTTTTTGGCATGTGAATTCATCATCGTGTTAAAAATTCTTCGGCTTTTGACCTCGATAATAAGTGCAACATCACTGCCCTCTTTCAGAAAGGGATCACCACCCGTGATGGCAATCTCGCCAATAACATAATCACCCAGCAATCGGGTCAATGTAGAGATATCGATGCAAACCTGGTTCATATAGCGTGACTGAAGGTCTGAATCCCTCGCCGTTACACTGATAGACCGAAGCAGGCTGGCTCCCCACTGTTTGATTAGATCGCTGGCGGCGATTTCTTTTGAAATACTTGTGAAGTGACAGTAGTAGTTGTCATAAGGTATAAGCGCAGCTACAGGGAAGGTCTTCGGTGTACGACCTTGAAGCATCTCGGCGAAAGGATGCGATTTGATATCGGGACCTTTCAGCGCACTAAGGGCAACGCTATGATCCGATGGGATACTTCGTCCTTCCCTCATCTCCTCCAGTTGCAGTGATTCCTGGATGGCCAGCGCTCCTGTTGTCATGGCGTAAAGGTCTGGCCTTCTGCCACGTCGGTTAGTCCTGTTCTCGAATATCCTCCAAAATAAACTGTCCGAAATACCGTACTTTTCCACAGACTGCAGCACACAATACTGGTAGTAGCTGCTGTGCGGGCTGTCGAGCATTCGAATTATGTATTCCTTCGCTTGTGCCGTTGCCCACTGCTTCAGCATATCTTCGTTTCCGCCGTCCTCTGAGGGAAGTTGTAATTCGACCGATGCAATAATACTTGGTTTGGCCAGCAACTCGGTTGAGTCTCGCCCTAAAACGCTCAACCTTACCTTACCGCTTCCCTGAAAACGCCCAAAGATTTTAAGAGAGCGGGCCACTTCAGTTCCCGGCTCTTTCACAGTCGGCTTCGGCTCAACAACGTCCCGCTTGCGAACTTCCAACCAAATCTTCCGTTGTTTTTCGCTAACCACCCTGAGTTTCGCATCCAACTCCACGAGTTCACTTTGAATCTGTACGTACTCCTTCTCCGCTTCCTTAATCCTCGCTTCTGTTTCCTCTATCAAGGCCATGTTCTCATCCATCTCCGGCTCTGTGTCCAGCGATTCAAGTGCTTTGGCTTTATCCTGATAGGCCTGACTAAGCTTCTGCCTCGATTCCCGTTCCTTCCTCCGCAGCTCAGTTCTTTTCCCGTTCAATTCTCTCATCTGCTCATTTAACTCATTGATTTGTTCTTGCTGTTTCGGCGTCGGTTTAGGTCTGCGTGAAGGGCGTCTAATTTGCGCAAGAACTTCGGCAACTGACTGTGGAGATTGTACGTATAACAGATAAATTTTCTCATTACTCGCGCCGGTAGTGAATACTGTTGTGTCGACCGCGATATCAGCAGGTATCTCAAAACCTGCAGAGAATACTCCCACATCGCCGGCCTTATAATACTCAATCGCCTCCTCTGCCTTTATATTTTCAGCTATAATCGCCGACAATATTAGGCAGAAAATAGTGATAAGAAATCGGTTATGGCTCATGACATATCTCCTTATTTATAGATTTCCGTTAGAAAAAGGAATTCCATTGTGTCGGTTCCTTAAGTAACCGTACTGCAGACTAACAGTTAGTTGGTCGAATGTCAAAGATAGCCCGCGAAACCAATTCTATGGATGAATATCATAATTCTATGCTACTGAAATGAATTCGGCAACAAATATATCTTTTCTCCAGGTTGTATTTTTTGGAGAAGCGGTCAATATCAGAAAGTAATGATAACAGGTTGGAAAACGGGACCTCTGATGATATTAAACAATCTAATCGTTCAAGCCGGCTCGATTCTTGATTTCCTCGATATCCAGTTCACGAATATAGTTGATAAGGTTCTTCCAGCCGGAATAAAAACCGAATCCCCCTTTGGTCATCTCTTCGATGGCCTCGTTCTTGCTCCAGCCCTGCACAGCTACGCGATAAATAGCGCACATTGTTCCCGTGCGGTCGGCCCCGCGTTGGCAGTGCACGAATGCCGGCGTACGCTTTTCATCGGTAACAATTTTCAAAAAACGCTCCACCTCTTTATCCTCCGCGTGCCAGGTCTTCATAAAAATATGCTCATAGGATAATCCCGTATCTCCAATCTCATCCCGGTCCGAATGGAACGACCTCAGGTTGACGATGGTTTTGACACCAAGTTCCTTCAACTGCTGCATTCCCTCTCTGGTTGGTTGAGCCCCGCGGTACAACTGTTTCGAGACCTTATGAAAATTCTCCACGCCAGGAAGTTCCAGACGCTGCGCCCACTCCCTGTTTGTTAAAAGTGCGGCTTTGGTGTCTCGCTCGTTACTTACTAATAGCGAAAGAATCTCCTGACCGTATGTTTGCGCAAGATACACAGCCGCGCAAATCGCTACCGCACCGGCTAAAAAAACCACGGTGTAACGTGACCTTACAGGTTTTGTCTTTCCATTTCCTTCGCTTGATATCTGTTTATCATTTGCCATTTCCAGATCTCAAAATTCAGAAAGCCTTCACAGTCTTTTATAGTAATCCACGCCGGAGCATCTGGCAAGCTATTAATACCGGCATTCGATCCGGATTTGTTTGCCTCGGATGTCGCTGTGAATAATCTTTTTTTGCTTTACCATAGTTCACAGCCGGAAAATCCCAATAAATTATAAAATTTGTGGGTTTTTTGCTTGACATGAATCGCCAATTGTACCTAAGATGACAACATACTCAATTGGAGGACATGAAAAAGAACAAGGAATTACATTTCAAAATAGGAATTTCCTTGAACTCAGAGGCTCGTTTTAGGCTTGCATCCTTATGGCCTGAGACAATAGGATATATTGAGGGAAGGAGGTTTGTGACAGAACTCGGATCAGATCTGTGAAATTAATAAAAACTAATGGCACACTACAGGTGCATTGTGGAGTATTAATAGGTTTTTTGAAAGGGTGAAAAAATGAAAAACAAAATGTTAGCAACGGTATTACTTTATACGCTTCTCATATCTGGCTCAGCTTTGGCAGAACTGATTGGTATAGACATCGGCCCTACTTGGCCGCCAAATCCAGCGGGAACCTTGACAATCATTACTCCGGGCAGCGATTACGACGTCGATGCCGCCGGCAGGGATATTTGGGATGTTGCGGATTCGTTCTATTATGCCTACGAACCGGTTCTTGTTACCGGCGATTTCGAGGCGATCGTTCGGATCGATAGCCTTACATGGCTTGTCGATCCACTGAATGTGCATGGATGGGCCAAGGCTGGCATCATGGCCCGTGCCAACCTTACGGATGACTCGGCCCAGGCCTTTGCCTGCCGCTCGGGCCATTACGGTGTCTGCCTGCAGGCAAGACAGGTAGAGGGCAGATTTTCTCTAAACAAGCGTTTTCCAAGCGGCGACGTATTCGGCTCGCCAATATGGATCAAACTCGCCCGCAAGGGCAATGTATTCGCTGCATGGTACGCACAAGACGTATCAGGCTCACCCGGTCCTTGGCAGGACCCAAACACGGTAGTTGTCGCGATGCCCGCCTCGGTATTTCTGGGTTTGGCGACAAGCTCGCATTGGAATACGCCCCCCAATAATCTGGCGACAGCCATATACAGACAATTTTCTGTCGGCCCATTGACCGATTTTCCATCGCTACCTAATTTTGGTCCCTTCCCCGGCCCCGAGGGAGAAGGCGACTGCATGGGCATTCGTGAAGTAATCGACAATGGAAATATCAACAGCCAGGATGATTGCAACGATTCGCTCACTTCACTTACCGGCACCTTCGTTGATTATGCTGCCCAGGCATTGAATATCCAGGACAGCGGTCCGAATGGGCATTTCGGCAACGACGATGTCTTCGGCGTCGTTACCGCTGGTCACCGTGCTTATGGCAGCACCAACCACATCTCTTTAGTCGCCAAAGGTGCCATCGAAATCCCGGCCGACGGCTACTATACCTTCTGCCTAACTACTGACGATGGCGTTACACTCCAGTTCCCGGGACGCAACTTTACCGGGATCTACGGCGGCGGCGAAATCGTGCCGTTTGCCAACGGCAACGCACTCAGATTCTGGGGCAACCGCCCAGTTAGAGATACTCTGGGAAGCATTCATCTACCTGCCGGACACCACCCGTTCGTGTTGACATATCACGAACAGGGGGATAAAGCAGCGGTGGAATTCTCCGCCGCACCGGGCATCAGGACATACTTTGATGATGATTTCCTTCTGGTAGGCAGTCAGGACAAGGTCTCAGCAAAACCTCCCGTCCTCAAACCGCCCGAAATCAACTATGGGGCAGGCTGGCCAGTCACTATGGTCTATCAGCCACACACCGCCGGGACCAACAACAGCGATGAACTGGACTCCGCAATTGCAAATGTTCAGGCCGCATGGGGAAACTCACTGCCGGGCCCGAATGTCGTCAACGCAACCGCGAAATGGCTGAATTATGAGGATCCACAGGCTGGCGGAGGCGGCAAAGACTTCCCACAGTTACCGTTTCCCGGCTCTCAGGAAGGCTTTAATAACAACCACTTCGCAATGGGTGCAGGAACTAAAACACCAACCAGATTATTCGCTATACGAGACGGCTTCAACGGAACCTACGTGATTGATATTGCTACAGGGATCCCGACTCTGATTGGCCCCAGTGCTGTTACAGGTGGTACCTGTGGCTTGGCTCACTCTGGCGGCTCGGTGCTTTATGGATCAATTCCGTTTGGTATGTCCATTATTCAAACCGACGGCAGCGGTGCAAGCGTAAGGGGCAGCCAGGGTATGGAAGGTATGGCCTATGACGTTGCCACGGACACACTATACGCGGCCATCAATACCCAGTTCTTCACCGTCGATACTGTCACAGGCAATCGCCTGATAACTCTGCCGAATTGGCCGGATGACTGTGAGGGCCTCGCTTTCGTGCCCTCCGTTGGCACTAAAGGCTCTGTCTATGGCATAAGCTTCAATGGTCGGCTATACAGCTACGATGTGGCATTAGGGATGTTTTCACTGGTCGGAGACACCCTCCTGGGCACAGCCAGCGACAGCAGCGGCTTGGCCTATGCACCGGGTCTTGATGTTCTGTTCCACATCACCAGGAACACCGGCGACCTTTACACAATTGACAAAAACACCGCCGCTGCTACATGGATTGCCAACACAGGCTTTGGCGGCAGCACCGGATTTTCAGGTCTTGCCTATGATCCCGGGCCAATAACCTCGAACACTATAATGACCATCTATGACCAGGGATATACACTTACCGACCAATTCGATTATTGGGAGGATCAGACCAGCCATTCCTATGCAGCCACTGGCCTATGTTATCAGGGAGCTTATGTTTGTGATGGTGATAATTCACTTCGCATCACTGGCGGCATGGCTGGTACTGGCTATGCAAGGATTATTGTCAAAGTCACGCCAGGTACTGATGAGATTAAGCTGCGTTATAAGGTTCCCTGGGTTAATAGTCCTTCGGATAATACCTTATATATAGATGGTGTCGATAAAGGATCAATTTCTAACAATGGTTGTAATTGGCAGGAAATAATAATACCGGGTGTTTCCGCCCATACGGCCGATGGAGAAGTTGAAATAAAAATAGCTGATGAAGCCTTGGGTTTACAGGGTGATGTACAAATTACGTATATTGAGGTCTATTCGCTGGATCCGGGTTTATACACATTCCTGATCCACGGTGATGACAGCTCCCAGTTCCGTATCCTCGATTTGGCCGGTGGTGATCCGCTCGACTGGGAAATCAACGATTACGAGATGACTGGAGGCAACGAGATTGTAAGACTTCCCGACGGCTCCGCTCCGGTTTCAGGTTCCATGGCTGTTGTGCCGATGCAAAGGGAACAATCCGCCTGGCACCCGGTGATTATGAAGTTCAGGTGATGTTCAACGAAAGGAGTGGCTATGCCTATTATGGTCTTTGGTCCAGTCTTTGCGGCAGTCAGATATTCCTGCTCGGCGACACAACAGTCGTGCCCGCTGAACCGGAGATCAACGCCTTGAATCTGGTCTGTCCCTATAGGCTCCTCGGCGATACAAATCACGATTGCAGGATTAACTTTCTGGACATCGCCATAGCTGCGATGAACTGGCTCATTGATTGTACTATGGACCCATCTGATCCGGCCTGCATACATAAATAGAAAATAATAACGCATTGGAAAAAGGCCGCAAGTCACGTTTCTTTGAGACTTGCGGCCTTTTATTCACTTTTTATTTGTGTAATCAAAAACGCATCTTTTTGAGAGCAGCTTTTGATAGCAGTATAATCTGTTTACCGATGCTTTTGCAAACATGCAGCAGCGAAAAACTCAGAGGAACCGGCTCAGACAACTCGAAGTCCATACAAATATTTTCCGAAAAATCGTCACCTACAGTTTTGATATCGTCATCGTCCGGATAGGTCGGCCCCATTTGCCTTACCGTTTTGATAATCGGCAGGTCCTCCGGCTTGATATTGACCAATTTACAGCAGATAGTTTCCAGAGATATCGGCTCTGTTCCCCCGATTATCCAGCCCAACTCTCTGGTTCTGCCACGGATTGGCCCTGCCCCATCCATCGCGATCACCCCATCGATTATCGTCAAAGCAGGTTTCAGATACTCGAATATATCCATTAGCAATTCGCAAAAATCGCGTTCCCTTTTACCTTTTGTAAAGTGCCAAAGGGCCTTCCGCTTCCCGGCCACACAACCGAACATATTCTTGACCGCGAATGTCGCCACCATTTGCTGGTGTGTTTTGAACTTCGGTAGATTTATAATGACGTCCGCATCGAGCGCAACCGAACTTATACCAACCTTGGTATTGTCTCGTCCAACTCGGCACCATCTCGGACTATCAAGCTGTTTTACCGGAACAGATAATTTTCTCAATGGTTCCTCTAATTTTAGTGCCTTCACACATCCGAACACATTGTTCCAGGCAGGTGAATCGCCGACAAAAGGCCTTGCTCCGAAATCTTTCAAAAGACGCGCGACAGCAATTATTACAGCCGGATGTGTTTGGGTGGCATATCGTCGTGACCTCGGGGCGATAAGATTCGGCTTCAGTAACACACTGTCACCTGACTTTACAAATGTTTCCAGCCCGCCTAAGAGTTCGAACTGGGTTGCTATCGCTTTGGCGATTTCCGTTTCATTGTAATCGGAACATCGACTCAACGTCACTGTTTGATTGGGCATTTACGGACCTGTTAGTTTATACCGGTGCAGACTAATAAAAATAATCTTAAGGCCGGTTTATGTTCGGGCATCTTACGTTCAAATTCACTAAAGAAAAGGCTGCCTTCCGGTTTGCTGAAGAACAACCCGCCAAGAGTTGTCAGGCTGTCGTTGTATTTTTCAGGACCAACCAGAACAAAGTCACCTGGGCTCATTTTCAAACTAAAACCCGTGGCCGCAAAAAGGATGTCCTCCTGATTTTCACGCCTCGACAAAGGCGGCAGGAAACCTCGTCTCAATGGTGAATATATCGGCAGAACGTTCACGGCGCATGCATCTCTTGAACCGGCGATTTTTTCAGCCCGTATCCGAAGGCCGAATTGTCCCGGTTCGAACTTTGCTTTGTTCATTGAGCGTTTTTCTGAGAAATAAAAGATGGATTTTTCCTTCTTTAGTACGGCGACCGAAATATCGTTGAACCGACCGTCAGGCAGCAATAACGAAACTCTACCGACTTGCATCCCGTCGGCCGAACGCAGTAAATCCGCGATTCTGCGCCACATCGGGATTTGCCCGAAACCGACCAGAAATGAGTTGCCGCTGAATGCTTCGAAATTGTTAAACTGCAGCGGTTCAGAATAAACCAATGGCCAGATTTCTTCCAGAGTGCCGATGTTATCAGAAGGGATTTCATAAATATGAACGTTAAAATTTATAGTCTGTAGCTGTTGTCCGTTTACCTGCTCATTTCCGTCAGACGAAACTAAATCCGTGATTTTGACACGCTCCCATATCGGTTCCTCCGCCTCGCTTCTGCAGCCTGTCAGCGCCAAAGCCAAACCGGATAAAATCGCGATTTGAAAAATGCGAATCATAAGCATAAATTAGCGTTTGTAAACGTAGCTGTCAACAAATGGACATATATTCTCTTACACTACTCCGCACGCCTTTGCCGCTTCGTAATTGAAATTCACCTCAAATTACTATTTATCGGGACCTCGGTTTGAGATGATATTGAAAAAAACGATTAAGGAGGTGGCGGCATACCCGTGGAGAACATCCACTCTTCACCGGCTGTTTTGCCCCACCCATTGACCGAATCTATCCGCCAATAGAACTTGGTGCTGTAAGCCAATGTGCCTGGGTCGAATGTCGTTGCAGTCTGGTTGCGTATGAAAGGCGGAGGACTGCTCGTTCCGAAGTAAACATCATAAGATATAGCCCCTTCCCCGGCCGTCCAGCTCAAATCTGCATTCTTGTCGATGTTCATTGCCCCATGAACGGGATTCGGATTACTCGACGGTGCAGGCAGGGGGGGTATAGCCGTAGCTGAAAGCCAGTTTTCGACTATAACAGCCAGGTCCTTACTATTTATTACATCATCACCGGCAGGCGGTGGCGCAACGTCAACTGATGATTCATCACCGGACCAATACTGCCCGAGGATACATACATCTTTGAAGTCAATCTTGCCGTCCCTGTTGAAATCGTGATCAGGAAGGCCGCTATAATTCATACAGCAGATATGCCCATTAAGGTCAAATCCCGGGTATGCGGTTGTACCCTCGTAATATTGACCGTGAGGATACACATCTTGATTTACACGCCAGATGTTCATACCACTACCACGTATGACCTGCAGCATATACGTCTGTCCGGGGACCACAGGGCAATCATTCACTCCCCAGAATCCCTCCCAGCCAAAGGGCCAGCGATACGGATCCCAGACAGAGGGCCAGCGATACGGAACTACTATATTTGGTCCGACAGGCTCCAGGCCGGGGTATGTAACAATCTGAAGATTCCAATCAAGCAAGTCGTTACCGCCTATTACGCCATGCACGCGGGCGGCGACCACGCGGTCGCCGGTCGCTACAAAGGTTTGCCCAAAATAAGAATTCGCGCTCTGCCAGTTGCCCAGACCGGATTGGTCGGACCAGTAATCAGTATAGTCAACTCCGCTATAGGCAAGACTCTTTGTATAAGGTGCGTCATTGTCCTGAGGGGTATCTCGATAATTCCAGGTGCCATTCATTTCAAGGTCAAATTCACCGGGATTAGATACATCGGTTTTATAGAGAAAACCTACCTCGAAAGAGTAATGTCCCCAGCACTCAGGCCGGTGCGTGGTCATCAAAAGAACGGATTCGCTTGTTGCCCCATGTCCATCCACACATTTCAAATCATAATCATTATCCCATATCGGTATTTCGGCGCGCCCGTCTATGTCCGTCGCACCCATCAGAACATCCCAGGTCGTATATAAATCGATATTGGGCATCGGAATGCCATCTTCGTTCCACACCCAGACTCTGCACACATGCCCGCCGACACAACCTGTACCGGAAACATTTTCCCACGCCGACTGCTGGCGCTGGAAGGCCACAACAAAGTGGCCCGCACCATAGGATAGGCTTGGAAAGGTGAAAATTAACAATATAGCTCCAACAACGGTAACTTTCGCTATGTCCCTCATTGCAGCCTTATTTACATCCTGCATAGCTGACCCACTCCTAAGAGGTATTCAATTGTTGTGTACCATTTATAATTACTAACCGCCGCAGTCAGGCTTTACTACTAAATATAATACCAAATTTAACTCCCCCGTTCAATAACCTCACAGAAAAATCTCGGGATTAACCGGGAAATTGTTGTTAAAGGCAGATAAGGATGCAAACCAATCACATGTCCTCCAATATCGAGTAAGCTTATAATAATCCGTTTATGGAGGTGGGGGCGAAATCGTGTAGAATATCCACTCTTCGCCGATCGTTTTGCCCCAATCATTGGCCGAATCGATCCGCCAGTAGTGCTTGGCACCTGCATCCATTGTACCCGGCTCGAATGTCGTAGTAGTCTGATTGCCTTGGAATGTCCCCGGGCCGGTCGTAGTGCCAAGGTAAACATCGTACGATGTAGCGTCGGCACCGGCCGTCCAGCTTAAATCAGAATTCAAATTGATCCCTGTAGCGCCGTTCGTGGGATTCGGATTATGCGTCTGACCTGGTTGTGGTGGCTTAATATTGCCCAGCCAGTTCCCCACAAATGCACAAAGGTCCACTATGGTGACAGAACCGTCCCTTGTAATATCCGCCCACCGGCACCATCCGTTCGTACTATTGCACCCGGTATCCTGCCAGCGCGATGCAAACCACGAAGAATCAGCGAAGTCCACATCGTCATCGCCGTCAAGGTCGCTGTCCCAGGAGCAGACCTGTCTGCCTATCTGCCCGAATGGTATCGCTTCAAAGCCGGGAAGCAAAAAGGCCGGAGAGTAGGTATGAAGCTCAAGGTTCAGGCTCGATTCATCCACAAACTTCGGATCCGTGTCCTCCATATTATCAACAATTGTGTAGAACCCGAAACCGCCCGAGCCTCCCCACGATCCTTCATCCAGCCACTCACCGTTTTGCCAGCCGATGTTCCGCGCAATCACGTTACCCTTCGGTTCCTTTGCCTGATCATAACCTTCACCCATAATGGCCGCGAGAAGCGGATATGCAATATTCCACGGCGGCTGCGTGTAGTTATACTTTTCAATCTTCTCCAGAAGGTTCCAACTGTCACCGGGTATTTCGTTGACTTTCACGACGCCGCGGCGGTCCGTAAAGTGAGCCGCTCCGCACTTGGCGATAACGTTATTCTCAATCATATTGTCGCGCCCGCCGCCGCACATAATTGCACGCCCCGAAACCTCGTAGAAAACATTACCGAAAACCCTGTGACTGCTTGAACAATCATCAAGATAAACCGCATGAACATTATGGCTGCCCGGCTGTTCCGTCGATATATGGTGGAAAAAGTTATGCCGGATAATATTGCCCCTGCTCCCCCAGTCCCGCCCCGTGTATATCGAACCGGAGTCGTTGGTTTCTTTACAGACGTTGTGTATCCGGTTGTATTCGATGAGGTTCTCATTCCGCCCGGTCAGAATCGCACTGTGCGGACCGTCGTGCATCCGGTTATGCGATACAACGGCGCCGACCGCGGAGATATGAACGGCAGGGCGGTAGGTTCGACACCATCGGCCGAAATGATGAATGTGACAGTTATGCACTCCGTTCCCACAGGGCGTAAGACTATACCGGTCACCTCCGCTGAGCACGATGCCTTTGTTCCCCAGCCCATAGACCTCACAGCATATCACTCTATTATTCTTGCCGGATACATTTATACCGTCCGTTCCCCCGTTGCGAACCACACAGTTGCTAATCAGGTTATGCTCCCCGCCGTCGACCCTGACCAGCGTTGTCCACCCAAGTTCGAAAATAAGCCGGTTTAGTCTAACATAAGAAGCACCGTCGAGTTCAATCAACGGCTCAGCCAAAGTCGAAACAGCGATGCGCCCGTTCTCCAGTGGCTCCGGCGGCCAGAAATAAAGTATCCCACTGCTCCGATTCAGGTACCATTCACCCGGCGTATCAATCTCTTCCAAAAGGTTCAAAGCATACCAGGATGCTCCGACCTTGATTCCATACTGAGGATAGTAATCCAGCGTAACAGTCGCAGCGACCGTATCAATCGTTCCCGTCGAGTAAAGCTCCGCCCAGCCATAGTACCAGTATCCGAAGAAAAGAGGCTCCTCAGCAAGCGACCACCGCTCAGGCCGCGTCCCGTTGTATGTAAATTGTTTACCGTACCTATCGTTCGGCACGGATACGACATTCTCAAAGCCCTCGTTCGGCCACCGTGCCAATTGCATAGCTTCATCACTGAAGAACAACTCCATCGCCGCGTCACCGCCTTTACCGAAACCACGATTCCGCAAAATCCCGTAATCCGTAATACCGTGCGCCCCAAGGTCTGCCTGCATGACGTTCCCGCGGGCTGCGGCATCAAGCCTGCCCCAGACTTCCGACGCCGCCGTCACCAGCGTAAACCATCCCGCCTGTAGCTGCTTTCCCCCGACTATCCGCACTTCCTCGCCGGGATAGGCTCGATACACGATTGGTTTACCTTCTTCTCCCGAATCTATCGCTGAGAGTGTAAAAGTGTTTGACCGCTCATAGAGCCCTCCCCGAATCCACACCGTCACGCCACCCTCCGGTAATCCGCTGCTGCTTACTACACGTATCGCATCCCTTGCTCGCTCTAATGTCTGGAACGGTTCAGACTTCGTTCCGGGATTCACATCGTTACCGTTGACCACGTCCACATAGAAATCCGCCGCGGTAGCACCGCCAACAAACAAACAAATCAACAAGGCACAAAATGTAATTCTACACATCTATCCGACAACCTCATAGTGTGGCTCAATCCTTCGATTTCTTCGCCGCTCCTCTGCCTTTTTTACAATACCAAATATTTCCTGAAATTGCAACTGCTTTCGCCCTGTCTAATATCATTGTGACGGAACTATAATTGCTTCTAAATCCGCAAAAATACATTGCCCAAGCATCATCTGTTCGATTTGAAATGCAGAATTTATCGAAAATCTCTTGCATCAACTCAGGCAATTCTGTTATAATTATTCAGACAAGCACCGCGGCGGATTACATCGAATTTAAGTCGGAAATGTCGGTTTGGAAAAACCTTCAAGACAGTAGGAGAAACGCCATGCACGAACGAAAGGGATTTACCTTAATAGAGCTTTGGGTGGTGATTGGCTTGATGAGATTTGATTTGGTTATTGGAGTTAGATATTTTGATTATTAGGAGGATTGACAATCTGACCGTAGGACAGCCAAATAATTCTGGCCTTGTTCTGTAAGGAAAAGAGTTGTAAATGACCAAAGCACATATAATCACAAAAGCCTCATTGATTGCAGTTGGGATTTACGTCGTATCATTTATCCTCGGTGGTTTTCATCGTTTTGTAAGATACTTAGTTATTGGTTTGAATACGGAATTATGGCACCGTGTACTCAACTATTCTCTAATTTTAATATTCGGGTTACTTGCCTACCAGTTGTTCGTAAAGGCTGACAAGTGGGCTCTCAGAATTATAGACAAAGGAACAGTAAAGACTAAAGACAACATTGCAGAGTTTGCTTTCTCAATTTACCGAATCACTGTTTTCTTTTGTGGTGTTTTTTTGGTCTTCTTCGCGATTCCAACCATCGAGCCGTATATTCGTAGTCACCTTGAACCAGAAAGAGTATATGGCAATGGACTGACCATCTCTGCCCTGATCCGATGGGTTTTGGGTTTTTATTTAATATTTGGGGGCTCTGCCTTTGTTCACTGGCAGGGGCATAAAACTCTAAACTACATAAACATACATATGGATAGTATCCAATCAAATTTTGTCGAAGAAATTTGTGGAAAGGACATGAACATGAATAAAATGCAAACATTTGCTAAAATAGCACTCGCCATAATGGGATTGTTCGTCATTATCGAAATAACAAAATCCATTCTCAACTCTTTACCACTAATCGGCGCAGCAGATTCTCTTTACGTCACAATCATGAGTTGCATATCAATTATCAGCCTTGTGGTCCTGATAATCGTAGTAATTCACCAGTTGTTCATCAGAAGTGATAAATGGGCTTCTAAAATCGTAAGTTATTCTGAGAAGAATCAATCCCGGATAAGTCCGGATTGGCTGCCCACGACGTTCCGCTTGGTTTCTGTGATTGCTGGTATTCTTTTTCTATACTGGACATTACCATCATTCTTGAGTCTGATAAGCTCCGCCGTAATTGGCCTTAGTCCTGAACTGAAAACAAAGTTCTATCCCGGATCAGCTGTATCATATTTCTACCCTCGGTTTGTATCTTTTGCATTGAGACTTGCTTTAACAGTTTATTTTCTTTGTGGCGCCCCTCAATTAACTCGCTGGCACGTAAGAAAGGCTCTCGAATACTACGAGCCACCAACCACTAAGGCATAGAAACGCAAACTGGCCGGATTGGATGAGAAAGTTTAAAGATTACTAAACACTCACCTCACAAAAAAATATCCAGCATCGTATATCAAGTATCGAGCATCGAGCACCGAGAATCGAGTATTCTCCATTTTTCTTGACCTATTATTTCATTTCCAATATGATGACCACCTAAAACCGGAAATTACGATTTTAGGAGACAAAAGGAATGAAAATCAGCAAACGAGCACAGGCCGTTCCGCCTTCGGCTACCCTCGCCGTTTCGGCGCGGGCACAGGAATTAAAAGATCAGGGCATGGATGTAATTGGATTCGGTGCAGGCGCACCGGATTTTGACACTCCCGACTATATCAAAGAAGCTGCAATAGATGCACTCAAGGCGGGCAAAACAAAATACACGGCCGCAGCGGGAATAATCGAACTCAAAACCGCCATCGCCGACAAGCTAAAAAAGGAAAATGGTCTCGAATACACTCCCGACCAGATTATTGTTAACATCGGCGGCAAACACTCTGTCTACGAAGCCATGCAGGCCATACTCGACCCCGGCGACGAGGTCGTTCTCCCAACACCGTACTGGGTAACATATCCCGAGGCAATAAAGTTGACCGGTGCCGTTCCTAAAGTTATCCAAACCCAGAAAGAAAACGGCTATAAAATCACGCCGTCTCAGCTAAAAGATGCTATAACCGACAAAACTGCTTTGCTACTGATCAATTCCCCCAATAATCCCGGCGGCTTTACATATACGCCGGATGAACTCAAGGCCATAGCTGGCGTTCTCGAAGGTACCAACGTCTGCGTTATGTCAGACGAGATATATGAAAAACTGATTTATGGTGATACTAAATTCATAAGTTTTGCCTCGATAAGCGAAAATGCTTATAACAGAACACTCACCCTCAACGGTTTCAGCAAGGCATTCTCAATGACCGGCTGGCGTCTCGGTTACACGGCAGGGCCCCTCGATGTCATAAAAGCAATGGGCCGGCTGCAATCACACATGACTTCAAATCCTGTCACCTTTGGTCAATATGCTGCAATCGCTGCCCTCGGCCCGCCCGCTGAAGAGGCCATCGAAAATATGAGAAAAGAATTTGAAAGACGCGGAAAATATATGACCGACCGCCTAAACAGCATCAAGGGCGTCGAATGTCTTGAATCAACCGGTGCTTTTTACGCTTTCCCTGATGTCTCCGGCCATTACGGCCGTACTATCGGAGGTGAGGCCATCAACGGCAGCATGGACTTTGCAAAAGTCCTTCTTGAGCAGGCAAACGTCGCACTCGTGCCGGGCCTGCCTTTCGGATGCGACAATAACGTCCGCCTGAGTTTTGCCTGTTCGCTCGAACAAATTACGGAAGGATTGGACAGACTCGAAAAGTGGCTGGCCCAATAGATTTCGCCAACGCCTCAATATTTTGACGATTAGTAGGATAGACTGTGCAATATTTACTGTGAACGCGTTAAAAGGCCCCTTTTTCTTTAAGATTCTTCCATTTTTGCGCCAACACCTGTACACTTCCTCCGTCTAATTATTATAGTTGGGCACAACAGGCCGGTTGTGTTCCACCATTGGAGATATGAGTGGGCCTGAGAGCGGAAAGAAAGAATCTCAAGGAGTTGCGTCAGGGTCGGCGAAAGACTTATGAAGCAGCAGTACTCCAGAATTACAGGTCGATTTATCGTTTTATGGCTTATTTGACACGAGACACAGAACTTGCTGAGGAGCTGACACAGGAAACATTCGCCTCGGCATGGGCCAACATCGATTCTTACAAAGCCAGGTCATCATTCAAAACCTGGCTGCACAGGATTGCTTACCGAAAATTCATTGACTCAAAACGCAGTCAACGGCGAGAAGTTGCTTTTGTGGCTGACTTGGACGTTGAAAATGATAATGCAACGCAGGCTTCAGATCCCTTGCAACGGCTCACTACCGACGAACACACGCGTTTGCTATATGAAGCAATGCGCAGTCTAAAGCAGGATGAATACATAGCCATTCTCTTGCATTACATTCAGGGCCTCAGCTTTCGACAGGTCGCAAAAGTGTTAAATCTGCCCGTTGGGACTGTTAAATGGCAGAATTCCCGGGCCCTGAAAACATTAAGGAAATATTTATCTGGCAGAGTATAACAATGAAGCAAAAACGAGAAAAGAAATCAAAGCGCATCACACTAAAATCACTGGCCGCCAACTTGCGACGTCTTCCCGAAGTCGAAATCCCCGAAACACTCAAACCAAGGCTCTTGGCTAAGATTCCCGATATGCAGCCAAAACTCGCGCCGGCGCATCAGTTCCGATGGTATCATGCTGGGGATTTCGGGGTGACCGCCGCTGCCGTAGTTTTTATTTTTGTTTTAATTTTCCTCATAAATTATGGCCTGTATACTCCCTCGAGGATCGAAATAATAGAATTTGATACTTCGCTTCGTTGCGCAACGTGGGACCAAAACAATTTTCTATATGACCAAAACAACACTTATCTTGAAAAGTCTGGGTCGTATGAGTTAAAATGACAGATGTTAAACAAAAATGGAAATGGGGATTAAATTTGGGCCGACCATGCCTCTCCTGACCCAAACTTATGGGCCGTATCTTGCAGAAACTGCAATTATAAAGCTCTATTCTGACGATATATAGTATATAGCTGCTTTACTGGAAAAAAACGAATGGATAGGGAACGAAATATAGCCGATATATTCAGTGACATACTACTTCGAAAACCAAAAACTACCCAAATAGCGGTATCTTCTTTGGAACCGGGAATTCTTGCTCTTTGTTGCTTTTTCGTCCTATGGATTCTATCATTCTTTTCTTTTCATGGTATAATAATGTGGTTCGATATATAATTACTGCTATTGTTTGCTCTCTAACGTGGTTTTTGGGCCTTGTATTAGCAATGATATCTTTTAAGCAAATTATGTGGTAAGTTACATGACAGGCCCTCAGTTTTGCCTGTTAGCTCAACAATATTTATGTTAGGTTTAGAAGAGATGAAAAATGGCCAAGCCGGTAAGACGCGTCAAAAATGATACAAAAATCAACAATATGGTAGAAATTCCCGAGATTTCTATCGAGCAAACATCCACTATACGACATGCTTTGTCGGGCTGGCCCATGGTTCTTGCCTGGCTTGCTATGATTATCTTCGCATTCCACTCAAGCACGCACATGGTCGGTGCCGGAGATACCTGGGTCGCGATGGCCTGCGGCAGACACTTTCTAAACCAGGGAGTCGACACCGTCGAGCCATTCAGCGCAAACTCGCACAAGGCAGGACCCACTGAACAGGACATAGCAAAATGGCCTGACTGGGCACAAAAGATTGCAGGCATGTTCGACCTTGAAACAGTCAAATACTGGCATCCTACCGGATGGGTAAATCAGAACTGGCTCACACATGTCATATTTTACTGGCTTACACACGAATCGCCCATCGCAGATCCCGATACTTTTCCTCCTTCTTTTAATCAACTTGTCTACTGGAAGATTGCCCTTTACATAATTACAGTCATTTGCGTTTATTACACAGGTAGAATTCTGGGAGTCAATCCCGCTCTCTCTGCAGTCTTTGCCTGCTTTGCAATGTTCGTTGGCCGGTCCTTTTTTGACGTCCGACCCGCGGGTTTTTCCAACGTCCTGGTAGCCATGTTTTTGCTCATACTCGCCCTGACAACCTATAAAAACATGTTATATATCTGGCTTCTCGTTCCGCTATTGGTTTTTTGGTGCAACGTGCACGGCGGGTACATATACGCGTTTATGATGCTCGCACCGTTTGTTATACTACACGTCTTAATAGTGGTGCCAAAAAGATGGACTATATCCTTATTCAGCATCCTCATGTGGATAGCACTTTACTTCAGGTCTTTCACCTTTATAAGACATCTTAACATAATGGGTGAGGAAATTTTGCGTTCTACTCAAGACCTTTTTACATCTGTTTCCCCGGCCCATGACTGGCTTTTGCTTGTTTTGATTCTAATGGCTATTGCAAGTCTTACGATAGCTGCAGTTAAAGAAGTCAAGATTGAGGCATTCTATGCCTTTCATATCGTCGCCTCGTTAATCCTGTTCTTATGGATTTTATCAAGATTCTTCCCCGCGCTTCCCAGACAATTCGGCCCGCAGGCCCTGAAACAATTCCGTGATTACGTTAACAAATCTCAGTTGTTATTTATTGCCACTTTCTTTGGCCTGATAGGTCTCGGACTCGTGCTGACATTCTTAAAGAAAAAATTTGTTTTTATCAAACCAAAAGCAATATACCACACAATCGTTGCCGGTTTCGTTTCGTTTATCGCTGTGATTATTTTCAATCCATTTCATTTAACCAACTTAACCCATACCTTCACCATTAGTGTCAGCAAACACGCCAAAATGTGGCGGACGGTTAACGAATGGCACCCGGCTTTTGAATGGACAAATCCGGTCGGAACGAGTTTCCCATTTTTGGTTCTTTATGTTCTAAGCATAGGCCTGCTTTGTCTATGGTTGTTCTCTCGCCTACTAAAACCCAAGTTCCTCAAAGCTCAAAGGAATGAGTTTGAGGCACAGAAAAAGCTGTTCACAAACCTCTCTGTTATAATCGGCTTCGCTGCTGCCGTGCTTGTTTGTTGGGCAACGCTTATTAGTTTCTCACTTCTCAACCTTGCCGCAACCGACTTTATTATATGCGCAGTATTCGTCGGGATAATCTTGCTTAGTATATATAGGAATGAATACTTCATTTCTCTTATAATCCCGTGGACTCTGCTTACATTATGGGCTGCAAAATCCGCACCTGGATATAATGGAAGATATATCTATCCGTTTATCCTGTTACCCGTTTATGTTATCCTGAATGTTCTTGCCTCCTTATTATCGAAAAATGTCACAACTAAGCAAAAGGACATCATCTTCCCGGCAGTGGCGGCAATTGTTACTATTGTCTTAATGGTGTTGCTGATTAATCCCTTCAAATTTGCAAAGCCCATATGGCATGTAACACAATTCCTAAACCTTCAGCGGCTGACACGCCCGATATACGAACGCAATGTGGAAGTAGACTATAGAAATTTGTTTAGCGCAATTTATATGCTGAACATTTTCTCGATTATTATCTGGTTAATGCTGCCTTATCTGAGAAACATTTTCAGCCAGTTGCCCAATAAAACAGAGGAACAACCGCCTGCCGAGACATACCAGTTACCCAAAATCGATTTGGCATTCATAACTATCGCCGCGCTTACAACCTATATGGCCATTCAGTCAAGAAGATTTATACCCATTGCTGCTTTTGCTGCATGTCCCGTTGTGGCCATGTTCATCGACCAGATGGTTCGCACTATCTCGGCCGCGAGAAACTTCCACACCAAAAATCAGCTAATTGTCTCCCCGATGTCACAGCAGCTCAGATTGTTTTTCATAGTTCTCGGAGCAGCAGCTGTGTTAATCTCAGGCTTAGGTTGGGGACTGAAATTTAAGAGAGTTTATCTCGATGCGTGGCCAACCGATACGAAATTAAATTCCGTTTTTATGAGAATGACTGCATCCGATGCAAAACCGTTCTATGCCTCTAAATTTATAAGAGACAACAAAATAAAGGGAAAAGTTTTCAATTACTGGACGGAAGGGGGATTCATCGCCTATGGTCAGGTTCCCGACCCGAACACGGGAAAGACTCCTCTGCAATTATTTATGGACGGCAGGGCACAGGCTGCTTATGAGCCAACTGCTTACAGAATGTGGTCTGATATTATGTCTGGTGGACCAGCTGTCTACGAAGCTAAGGTCACAAAAAAACCAAACGACTACAGAAAAATCGGAAATTGGATAGATGGAAAACTAAAAGGACAAAACGTCTGGGTCGTACTGATGCCGACGGTACAGTTTGAGACACCTTTTGTAAAAGGACNNGACGGGACAGTTTGAGACACCTTTTGTAAAAGGACTCGAATATCATACCGATTGGCAGATTGTATTCTATAACAACAAGCAAAAACTCTTCGTTGACATAAAAACGCCGCAGGGGAAGAAAATCTTTGAAGGTATTTTTAATGGACAAACAAAGTACCCCCCCGATGAATTTTCTCGAAACCTTATCTTGGCACAAACCTGGTTTACATTCGTCCAGGAAAAAAATGCAAAAAGACAAGCATTTGAATTTGCGAAAAAAGCCTTCGCCTTAAATCAGTCACAGGCGCCTATGCGACAGATAATGTATGCAACAAAATTCCCGGAGCTCAAAAAAGAAGCTGAAGATTTTTGCAGAGGTTATTTCAATCAGTTCGAAGAAAATATAAAGACCTGGCCCAACGAGGATGGCTATCACCATAGAATCGCTGCTGCATTAAACGCTTGCAGTTTTCTAAGAGAAATTGCCAAAAGATCCGGCAACACAAGTCTCGAACAGGAGTATGCTCGGAAAATGACCCTCTATCAAAATAGGCGACATCTGTTACTAAAAAGAAAAAGGTGGTGACCTGTGGCGGAGCATCACTCGAATAAAATCACTGATGATTGGGATCCTCAAAAGTCTATTTCCATAAGTGTTTTTTTCCCATGTTATAACGAAGAGAGCAACGTTGCTAATACCGTCCGAAACACCCTTGATGTCCTGGAAAACCTGAAAGTGGACTTTGAGGTAATTATCGTTGACGACGGAAGCCGTGACGACACCGCTAAAATTGCCGGCGAAATAGCCGCTCAAAACAACAGGGTCATAGTAGTGCACCATCCCACTAATCTCGGTTACGGCGCGGCTTTGCAGTCCGGTTTCAAAGCTGCAAAAAAAGAACTGGTTTTTTACACAGATGGTGACGGCCAGTTCGATATTAAGGAAATGCCGCCTTTGCTGCCTTTCATGGAAAAATTCGATATTGTAAGTTGCTACAGGCTAAACAGACAGGACCCACTTGTAAGAAAAATCAATGGATGGGCATGGACAAAGTTGGTATGTCTCGTTTTCGGTATGAAAATAAGGGACATCGATTGTGCTTTCAAATTGTTTAAAACAAAAATCTTCGAAAATCTGGAGTTATCGAGCACAGGAGCTCTCATTGACGCTGAAATCCTGGCTCGGGCCGTAAGAAAAGGTTATTCCATTACACAAAAGGGTGTACATCATTATCCTCGAACAGCTGGCGCACAAACCGGCGCAAACTTAAAGGTCATCCTCAGAGCTTTCAAGGAGCTGTTTAAATTAAGACGAAAAATTCGGCACTCGTAATTAAATGCCTAACCACTTTTGGAAAAGCAAAAATATACGTTTTATAAAAAATGTCCGATGTAGAAAAAGTAAACTTGTTCATCTACGGCTCACTGCGTGACCGCAGGATTTTCCAGTCGGTCAGCAGCTTCAGTTTTACCAGAAAGCCCTCCAAAGTCGATGAAAAGACTCTACTGGCAGAACTGGCTTTACTGCCGCGTTATCGTAAAATAAGCCCCGACAATGTCTATTTTTATGCTGTGCCGGCCCAGTCTGCAAGAATTGACGGCTTCGTAATATATGATCTACCGGCCCACGCAATGGCCGAAATCGACAGGTATGAAGGAAAGAGATACGACAGGGAAACCGTCCACGTTAACACGGCCAAAGGTATAGTCGAAGCACAGGCATACTTGACAACTCACGAGTCAATGAAAAAACACTTCGGTGACAGGTTTCACGTAAATCTCATACACGAGCTATGGCTAAGAAAAAGAATTGAAAATTTTATTAAAAAGCACACCCGGCCCGGTGAGCGTACAATAGACGCCGAATTGGAAAGAAGAGCCGAAAGAGAACTACTCGCAACTACTGAGCGTGACCTCGTTATGAGCCATTATCACACGGATGCCGTCAGCGATTATTATCTTGAGCACGAACTCGACCGGCCGCGACCAAGCATTAAACACTTATACGACGACCCGGAGGCAAAACAAATTATAAAAAATTATCTGCCTTTGGTTCTAAAACAGGTCCTGCTAAATCAGCTCGACGACAAAATTCAGGCGGAGTATCGATTTGACCTTGAGCACATGCGCACTTCTGAGAGATATTTCAAACGCTCCATTAGTCTTCTTGTTGCTTTGCAAATGATAAATGCCAACAGCAGGGCGGTTGAATTGATTATTCAGAAATGTCTTCAAACTATGCCATATCAAAAAAACGACCTGATTGATTACGTCAAATACGCCGTACAGGCCGCCAGGAGTGTGTTTCATGCCCGTATCGTAAACGCAAACTTGGAACGAATTCGCGGAAATTTCCAGCCCGGCGTCACACCGCTCGGGATCGAAGTCGAATTGAGCAATCTCGGTTCCGCTGCCGTTGAGCCGCAGAGAAGCATACAGAAAAAGCTGGATCCCGTTTATCACGGTTTTAAATATTTCTATGATTTTCAACTTGATGTCCTGGCATGGAAACTCGGAGGCTATATCGACGACCACTCCGGTTCAACTGACCGGGCACGAAGAGAAGGTTTTCTTGAGTTGGCACCCGGAAGATTAAACATCGCAGGTGAACTCTCTCGACCGGCTACTGCAGATCCATGGCTGCTTAATCAATTGATACATGAAATCGCAAATTTCTATGAAGTAAAACCACACAGTTTGCATCTTTCTTTTCAGCTTAGAAAAAAGCAAATCGGTAAACAAAATATTCTGCCCTTAGGTTTTGTAAAGTGTCTGCTCGTTCTCGGCGGAGGCCCTGAAGTAAAAGACACGGGAAAAATGTGGCTCTCAAGAATGGGATATGATGAGATAACGCAATACGGCTATGGGGAAGAGCTTGTTTTTGCAAGGACAAGCAAAAGAAAATGGTATCTCGGAGGTGATGATATTGCAAACAGGCCGCCGGCACAGGCAACTACTCATGTACAGCAGTATAAATTTATTCGCCTGAAAAGAAATACCAATTATGAGCCCTTAATAATGTGCCTGAAAGGACTTCAGTTGGCATACAATCCCGCTGATTATTTAAGCGCTGAGCAATTAAAAAACAGCAAAAAATTAAGTCGGGAGTATGAGGAATTAAAAAAATGGGCCGCTGATCCTGCTCCAATCGGCCACAATACAATAATTAAATTCTTAAATACTGTTCATGATGGTTTAATGAACGAAGCACACTACCGGCCCGCTCATAGATTGCATTATATTGATTGGGCCTTAAACGCCATTGATACACAGCTACGTAAATTTAACAGCCAACTCAACAAATCACTCCAACATTCGTAGTACCTCTCTTTCATGCCACTCTTAACATTCAACTCAATGTTAAATGGAAAAATACAGTGGAAGCTAACAGACAATAAAAGGCCGGACCAGGTCGGCCCGGCCGTTTTTGCCCTCCTTTCAAGGAGGACCATCATGTCACGTTTTAATATTATGTTCATCTCATTGTGTTTCTGCAACAGCGGCTATTTCGGCAAGGTATTTTTCGGCTCTCAGAATCGCCGAGTTCAGGCCGTTTTGTACTTCTTCAGGAACTGCTTCCACATGCTCATCCGGCCTGATTCCGTTAAACTCGATAGGTTCACCGCTGATTCCCCACCGGCTGCGCCTTGGTAGTGATAAAGTGGCTATCCCGCTCGGGAAGTTCCACGTTCGCTTCGAGCTTGAGGAACCAGCTGTCGCAGATCCGAACAGCCTTGCGTTGGTGTAACGAACCATATCCCGGGCCAGCGTTTCGCCGGCGGAAGTACACCCGGCATCAATAATAACGGCAAGGGGCTGAGGTAACACCTTTAGAACCTCATAAAGTGCCTGGTCATATCCGCCCCCTCCGTTGCCACGCAGGTCAATAATCCAGCCCTTCGCGTCATCGTAAGCAGCAAACGCTTCCCTAATGCCGAGACCAGTGGTGCCATCTACACGGCGAAGATAGATATAACCCACCCCGCTGGGCAGTTTCGTGTAGGCGCAGGAGCCAACATGCTTTAAGTTCGCCGGCCGGTTATACCAATGCGGCCAGCCTCTTGCCTCAACGTCCGAGGTAAGCTCTATGTCAACCTGCTTGCCTTCCGCGATGACGGTGACAGTATGCTTCTGCCCTTTGTTTTCGGAGCGAAGAGGAATACGATAAGCAAAAATCCTTGCTCTCTGCGGGCCTGATATTCCACCTTCGTCCCAGCGGGCCTTGGCCCGGTCTTCCAGATACTGGCGAGCTTCCTTTCCATCAATTTTTACGACAATCGTTCCCGCCTTCAAGTTGGGATGCAGATTCGTACGATCGGTCATCAGCACCACTTGATTGTTAATGGCGGGCATAAAACTGATTCCGGGGTAATACTTCGGCGGCCATTGCGGTAGGGCGGCTTTTGCGTTCCTGAACCACATGTGGGAATCACGCAGGCACAATACAGCTTTGGTTGCGATTTCGAGAAATTGCTCGTCTGAACTGCACGCTTTAATCTGCCGGCGTAATTCTTTTTTTGTCTGCTCCCAGTCATTACGTATTCCCTTGAGATCGAAAAACGGATACGTGTTGTCCGTCTCTCGAAAAAATGCCTCAAGGTCCTCTTCAAAGCTGACCCCGCCTTCTCCTCGCCGCACTGGCGTTGTCGATGACTCTGTCGTGCCACTTGCTGACGGGCTTGCGCTTTGCCTCAATGTGCCTCCTTCCGGATCCAGGTCCCTTTCCCAAACAAGACTGCTGATATAAATACGCCCACCGAAAGACAGATTAAGACATTGGCCGTGTCCATAACAGCGAACGAGTGGAACAACGTCACCACAAATCCCTCTCTGCTCATCTTTCCACTGTCGTTGGGTCTTGCCTCCTGAACGGGATAAAGGGGTGTTTGAGTACTGATAACCATAGCTGCAGTCAAGCTTTGGGTCCGGAATCAGCGGCGGTCTTGTTGAAGGGTGCGTCGGGCAGAGCAGCGTCTCTTCACCGAGATAGTCGGCAACGAGGTCTGAAAGAAAATCGGGAAGCTCGCCCTTATCTTTCTTATATTGCTCCAAAGCTTCATGAATTTTGTGTAAATTCTCACAACAGGGCTTCATCTCCTCGGGGATTTCCAGATTGGCTTGAGGGATCGCAAATTTCTGCGGTCCCGTCCTTGGCGCAGTCGGCATCGTGGTTATAACTGCCCCTTTCGACTTCTTGACTACAACCACCTCAGTTGGCTTCGTTGCTATAGCTACCGCGGTCGGCTTCGTGCCTACAGCCGCTACCTCGAAGAACTCAAACGAGGCATCAACGCAGCGTGGATGAGTCAATGAACCATTGATGGCAAACAAACCAATCTGTTTGGGAGAGCCGTCGCCCCAATTCTCTAGGGTGTGAACGGTGAACGATTTTCCATCGAGACTTGATGAACATTCATAGGACTTGCCACGTTTTGTAATGCGAAGCCAGATTTTATCGTAAGGGCCTTCGGCCGGTATGTACGTATATTTAGTCGGACCGCTGGCTTCGACGCCGGCATTGAAATTCAGTCCTCTCCTTCTCATTTTCTGATAAACCCATTCCAGATAGTTATCTTCATCATCCCAACAGATAAATCCCGCTTGATTATAAGCCTCCAGTGGCCGAAAATCAGACAGGCACGTCGTGACCTGAAAGTCCTGCCCCTCGGGCCCGGGTGTATCAGTAAGAAACAGGTTTTTATAATCCCTATTTGCTTCCTTGAAATGACCATCCTGGGTCGTGATGGTCAGAGCACCGGGTTTGTTGGTCAGTGAAAAGTTCGAAAGATCCGCATTAAGGATGTCCCATTTGAGTGTCAGCTTGCCGTCGAAATCATCAAAGGCCAGAATCTTTTCCTTTCGTGCGATTGTTTCAGGCGTTTTCCTAAGCTTTGCGGAGGGTTTCAAGATATCGACTTCCCGGATCTTTCTTTGACTATAGTTTGGAATCAACGAATTCCAAAAGTGAATGTCACTTATGTAAATCCGGCCATCCCAGGCAAGATTCAGCACCCGGCCGTGATGGAAGCATCGGACAATTGGCACCGCATCTCCCATATATTCCCGTTGTTCGGTTTTATACTGTCGCATCGTTCTATCCTGTCCGGGAATTCGGCTTGGATTCAAGTCATAGCAATAGCTACAGAATAGTTCAGGATCCGGCCAATGCGATGATTTATGACTTATGTCATCAGGGCAGAAGAGCGTCTCAGCCTCAAGATAACGCGGCACCAGGTCCGAAAGCCAGTCTGGCATTCTATCTTTCTCTCTTACGTATTTCTTAAGACCAGCATAGATTGTCCGCAGACGCTCTGCACAAGGCTTCAATCTGTCCGGTATTTCCCGGTTCTGTTCCGGAATAGTGTATTTTATGGCTCGTCCAACTGTTGATTTCGGTTGACTCGGCCTTGTTTCAGGCTTCTTAGAAGGAACACCAACAACTTTGAAGAATTCGAAGGATGCATCAAGGTCCGGAACCTCACCACGCCAGAACGAGCCGTTATTGGCAAACAGACCTACTTGTTTAGGCAATTCATTCTTCCAGGTTACGATGGACTGGAGTACAAAAGACTCACCATCTGTGCTCGTCGAGCATCGATAGTAAGATCCCAACTTTGTTATACGCAGCCAGATTTTCTCGATGCCTTCAGACGCTTCTTGATAAGTATAGCGATCTTTCCCTCCGACCTCGTGACCAACGGTGAAAACAAGTCGATCCGCCCACTCGTAAACAAGCTTGACATAATTATCCTCGTCGTCCCAGCAGATGATTCCCGCCTGATTCCAAAGTGCTTGCGGTTTGAAAGATGAGATACATGTGGTTATCTGATAATTTTCTCCAACTGCCGCCGGCGTCTCGATTAGAAATACATTCTCGTAGTTTTTGTTGAGCTTGCTGAAATGTCCTTTCCTTGTGGTGATGGTTAGGGTGTCTGGCTTTTTTGTTAACGAATAATTAGAGGGATTTGGATTAACAATATCCCACTTGAGGCCCAGTTTGTTGTCGAAATCATCAAAGGCCACAACTGTTCCTTTCTTCTCAGGTGGTTGTCCTGCGGCACAATCTGCCGGAGCTAAAAATAATGTAACAACAATAAGTATAGTCGTTATTAAAAGTGAAGGTTTCATTTTGTCCTCCTTTCTGCTTCGATAAGGTAAGACCTCTTTTGCTGTCTGAAGCACGTGCTCGGTAATGTTGAAACCGGCACTTTCTCCAAACTCTATTTCACGAGGCCAAAAGCGGCGCGCCAATACAAGCCCCGAATTGATGGGTTATCTTAGATATCCCACAACAATTTTCCTGCAACACCGTTGTTGAGATATGCAGTACTGTTATTTACCGTATCGCCCTCATCTATGTCGAATTTCCAGTAGCCTACAAGACCGCCCTCGCTGCCCGTAAGCGAGCGGTTCATATATTCTTTGATCTGGTCACCGCTGCGGGCAACATTCCATATCCTCACGTCGTCGATGCTCCCCTTGAAATGCTCATTTGCAAACCGAGACAAAACAACTGCTCCAAACATGTTCCACATCTTGGATGTGTCGTAGTCAAATTTGACATCAATATCCGCTTCATCCTCTAAATGGCCGTCCCTGTACAGATGCAGCCTGCCTGCCTCTTCGTCACATACGGCCGCCCAGAAATGCCACTTCTCATCTACAGCCTTTTGTGAGACTACCTGGCGTCTGCTTCTGCCGTTTCCAACGTCCATCCGAAAGATCATTCGGCCGTTTGAAAACTGTAATGCATAGGGATCGAGGGCCGTAGAGCCATCTCCTCTCCAGATAATCACGCCGTGTGCATCACCGACATGTTTGACCCATGCAGAAACGGTTAGACTGCCGTGAATATCGAGGCTACTGCTCGGGGGGATCATTACAAAATCGTCTTTTCCGTCAAATTCCAGGGCATAGCCGCCTGTCCCATCCGGCAGTTGTGAAACTACTTTCCGGGGCAGGCGGCCTGCAGGGCCGGCACGGCCTGTCAACTTCGCCTCTCGCCGGGATATATTCTTACTACTCCTCAACAGTCTGTAATCCTGACGAAGCACTTCGAGGTCCCAAAGAATACGCTTCATCGTTTGCTCTTTTTTCCCTTGTATCGCATCATGCAATTCTCCGCCGAATTCACCCAAACATTCGACAATCCGGCGTAATATTTTCTCATCATACTCATCGGCCGCATAGTCCTGAATTCTCTCCCGCATTCCCTTCAGCCTTTCAACGTGTTGTTTCATTAAATCTCTTGCAGAGCCCTCCATTGTTCCCCAATCTCTGTTTCGAAAGGCAGTGGATAATTCTCTAATCTTCTTAAAAACGGCTTCAAGGGCCTCTTCCAAACCGCCCTTTGTGTCTTCAGGCTCTATCTCCGAACCCGGCCGCTTGCTTTCTTTTGACTTAGGCAATTCTTTCCACGGTTCGTATCGCGTTTCTTTGGTTTCGTCAACCAATAGAGCCTCAAGGCATTCGATACGGTACTTTTCATCTTCCTTTTCAAGGTGGAATAACAGATACCCCGATCTTCTATCAGCGACTTGGATTAGTTCCGTGATTACCACAATAGATCCGTCACCGGGTAACATGATTACTTTCCCCTTAAATTGTCCTAACAATATGTTACGGAGCTGTCGTATTTGTTTGTCCACTGCCCCTATGGGATTCTTATCTGCCATAGCAAGCCTTATGTCGGATTGTTCGTTCATCACGCCGTCAAACCATACAAGCTGTTCTGACTCCGAATATTTTTTCCGAGAGCCTAATAATTCCTGCCTTTTCGTATCCGAAGACCCAACGTAGAAATAGTCGACGACCCATCTCCTGTCCTCCTCTGTTAGATGAAAAACGAGCGGTTTACTACGTTCGCCCTTCTCGCCTTTGAAGTAGAAAATGATGACCTCTGCGCCATTGTCGTCACGACGTCCTGTATGGATACTGAAAATCTCCCCCTGCAGTATCTCTCGCAACTCGTCGATTTGCCGCTGGAGATCATGTAGGACAATAGAAGCCTCGGATTGGGTCGAATCCTGTTTGTCAGCCCCGTACAGAATAATCTTTTTGTCCTTCGCTAAGATGCTGCTATCGTCTGGTCCCGGTTCGTCTGGAGCATCAGCCCAATCCTTAGGGGGATTGAATTGCCTTGTGGTCAGGGCCAGTGTTGTCGGAACTGTCAGCGTCGCTAAGATAAATACAGAAACTACCGCTATAATCCCCGGACGTTTGTAGAATTTCCTGCCGGGCCACATAATTGACTTAATACGGTCCTCGATGTTCCTTACAGGACGGGCAATTGCTAACGAAGGAAGCCGATACGCAGATTCACGCTCCGAGATCAAAGTTTCAACAATTGCACTGCTGTAATCTTTCGGCGAAGCATTCAATCGAGCAATCGCCATTTCGTCACAGCATCTTTCACGTTCCTGACGCAGATTCCGATTCGCCCACCACACGAACGGATGATACCAGAATATCGCCTGTGATATGACTTGTAAAAGATTGACCGTAGCGTCAAAGCGAAGAATATGGCTAAGCTCATGCATTAACACGCTTTGGCGGTGCTCGGTATTATCAATCCCGGCAAAGTTGGAAGGTAGATAGATATCACCTCGTGGAAATCCCCAAACGAATGGCTGACCAATACCCTCAAGCAACCATACCTTCGGCAAAGCTCGAATTCCAAAAGCTGTGAATAAACTTTCGATATCTGTTTGGAACTCGGTGGACACTCGCCTGCGTTGCCGCCGAAGCCATCGATTCGTACGTAATGCTTTTATCAGAGCAAAGATAAGAATTACCCCTGCCCCCGAAATCCAGCCAAAGCCGAGTACTTCATGCATAGTGATTTGCGAGTCCCTTTCTATGATTGTTGGTTCCGGTGACACAGCCATAGTGGATGAAGGAGACACTAAATGTTCGGATTCGACTTCATTGAATCCCTCAATATCCAATACTGGTATTCGCGCTTCAGACGCAGAGACCGGCTCTAACTGCTTCTCCTGTGGCAGAATGGGA
>JABAHS010128135.1_pt1 | contig 36019 bp, 50 predicted proteins | sample 7062111 | NCBI WGS metagenome assembly JABAHS01 (sample SAMN14534600, study PRJNA622989) | marine sediment metagenome | biome: marine biome [ENVO:00000428]; feature: marine pelagic biome [ENVO:01000023]; material: deep marine sediment [ENVO:00002113]; isolation source: pool of 4 deep marine... | reverse complement strand
GCCGTTTACCGTCCTGGGCGGAAACTTGACGCCGTTCGATTATTATGAAAGTTTCTTTTCGTCATTCCTTCCGTTCGCGAATGAATCGATCCGTCAATATTCTGATTGGCAGGGCGTTATGACAATGTCAGCTTTTCCATATCGCGAAGAAGTCGCCGAAGATTGTGACGCGAAAGGTTGTCGTCAAGGCGTTATTTATGACGAAGAAACGGACGATTATATCGAATGTCAAAAATGTAACGGATCCGGAAAGGTTTTCGCGCGTGGTCCTTACGGCGTTTTTCTTCGTGCAAAAGGAAACGCGGCGCTTGGTGAAACCGGCGATCCTGGTCCGCTTGTGCGCTTTGTTTCGCCGCCTGTTGATATTATCAAGTATTCCGGCGAAGCCTGGGAAACACTTCTTCGGAAGGCCGAAAATGCGTTGAACCTGGTCTTCGTTGAAGAAGCTCAATCCGGCGTCGCGAAGACTATCGACCGCGAAGAATCGGATTCAATGTTGATCAAGATTTCAAACAATATCTTCGACAACCTGATCTTCAAATCTTTGCTTTTCATTGAAGCATATCGTGAAATAAACGAACCGGTTCGTCCGGTGATCGTGAAACCGATTTCTTTCAGGATCCGGACCGAAGAAGACTTGATCAACGAAATCAATGAATTGAACGGCAAAAACGCGCCGGTCGCCTTTCAGGTTGAAGCGGCGAAAGATCTTGCAAAGAAGCGCTTTTCCGGCAACAAACTAATTGCGCGAATGGTCGAAGTCCTGGTCGCCTTTGATCCGATTTACCACGTTCCGACAAATGAAAAAGCCGTCCTTCAGGCCGCCGGAATAATCAAGAAGGCCGACGTGATCAAATCCTTGTACGCTTACAAGACACTTTCGACGCTTGTCGCTGACAATGGTTCCGAATACCTGGAAAAGCCTTTGAAGAAGATCTTTGAAGACATGGATAAGGAACTTGAACCGTTTATCACACCGGAACCAGGACAAGGAACTATCGCGGTTTAATTGAATGGCTTTTGACAATAAAATAATTCGGATTGCACTTCGGAAGATCAAGTTCATTGATCAGGCCGAAGCGGATCTTCTTGACGGCCTGGAACCGATCGAACAAAAAATGTTCCAGGCTATCAAGAAACAATTGTCGAAGATGAACCAGGAAGGCGGATCGCTTTCCTTCGACGAAAACAATATCAACTTGATCAACCAGGTTGACGATCTGTTGATACAGGAAATTCAAAAAAGCGGCTATCCTGGAAGCGTCCGGAAATATCTTCGCGACTTCGACACGTTGACCGACTTCAACGGTGAACTTCACGAACAATTGAACGGAATAGATCCGGAAGAATTGAAGAAGATCGTCGGTCCTGGACAAGAACAAATTGTCGAAGATACGCTTCAAGGATTGACCGGATCCGGCGTTTCGACCGAAGTTGTCGCGCCTATCCGTCAAGAACTATTCAAGAACGTCGTCGCCGGATCTTCATTTGAAGACGTCGAACAAGCGCTTCGTGAGTTTATTACAGGATCCGAAGGAAAGAACGGTCAACTTTCAAAATATGTGACGCAAATCAGCCGTGACGCGCTGAATCAATACGACGGACAAGTGAATTCGCAAATCGCGAAAGAATTCGATTTGAACGCTTACGAATATGTCGGAAGCCTGATCGACGATTCGCGGCCTCAATGCCGTCGGTGGGTTAACAAAGAAGTTCTTTTGAAGGCGGATCTTCCTTCAGAAATCGCCTGGGCTGAATCGAACGGATCCGGAATGATTCCAGGAACGACGCCGGACAACTTCGCAATTTATCGCGGCGGTTACAATTGCCGTCACCAGGCTATTCCGTTTAAATTGACCAGGCGCGAAGCTGAACGCCTGAAGAAACGACAAGCGAAGGAACCGACCGAAGAAGACGACGTCAACGCCGATATTGCTTCGATCGAACAATCCGTCGAAGTAAGCAAGAAAACGACGCCGATCAAGGACGAATCGACCGGAACCGAATTGAACGATCAACAATTCAGATCAACCAGGAAGAAAGAAATCAATGAAGCGTTTCTTGAATCATTGTCGAATTCCGACGGCTTCAACGAAATCGCGAACGAATATCAAACAAATGTTTCACTTCGGACGCAAGCGGAAAGTTCGTCTTCAGGAACCAGGACGTTTATTCAGAACGCCGGAAAAGGCGGATCTTCGCTTGATATTGGAACAATGGGAAGGGAACAAGGTCACGTTTCTTTGAGCAACAAGCGCTTTAATGTTAAAATCGGTTCAAAGGATATAATTGAACACCGGAAAGTTGAAATCAACGGAAACAATCCTTTTTCGATCAAAGGCGACGACCTGGAAGAATTGATCAAGGACAACGAACTTTATTTCGTGCGGACGAATCCGAACGGAACAAAGACGGTTTATAAAAGGAAGACGAAAACTTCTTCGTCCGGATATTCACAAGCAACGATTGACCAGGACGGAAACGTCAAGTTTTGGTCCGTAACCGAAGCGGACAACTTCAATCAAAAGAAGAATAATATAAACGCGACGATCATTCACGAATCCGGACACCTGATTCAAAATAAATACGATCCGAAAACGGTCTTCGGAACGTCGCAATCCGGAAACAATCGCGACAAGATGCGCGCTTTGATGCAAAAACACGGATTAACGCTTGACGACGCGCCGACGAAATACGGCGAAACGAATCATTCGGAATTTTTCACGGAAACTTACACGTCGTATTTGTTGAATCCTGAAGGCTTGAAGGAAGCGCGTCCGGATCTTCACCAATTTATCGAAGAACTTCTTTTCGACGAATACGGAATCGACAAAACGACATTAAAATTCGCAAAATGACGGTTGAACAAATAAGGAAATTAACGGCCGCGACCGAAGAAGCGCTTCGCGTCGGGGATCTCGCAACGCTGAAACAAATTTATAAATTAACACAACGGGAACTTCAGGAAGACGATCCTTCCGGCGGCGAATGGTTTGTTTCGTTATTGCCGGCCGAAGTTTACGACGAAATTTCAAAATAATGGACGAAAATACAACAATCGCGACATTGAAGAATTTGACGAACAAGATCGTCAACGGATCCGCGGACCTGGATCGACTTCAAAAGGTGAAAAGCTATCTTGACGAAAACGCGGATCTGAAGATCGACAAAGACGGCGTCGAATGGTTTCCGGACCTGGTTCCGGCGGCGATCCTGGATCAATTATCTTGATTCAAAAAAATTCGTAAATTTGAATAATGTTTCACCACTAAAATTTTAGAACAATGTTAACATTTAACGGAACAAAGGTCAATCTTCTTCCTTCACTTCAGCCGGCCGGATATATTGAAACGCCCGTGACCGAAGTTGTCGGTCCTGAATACACGAACGACATGACGATTACGGTTGACCGTTCAACGCTTGTTGGCGCGTCCGGACAAGAAGTCCTTGACGATTTGCTTGTAAAAATCGGAACGCAGGTTCAGGCGGAATTAAACGCGTCCTACGATACCGCCGGCGCAACTGTTGAAGCACACGCGGAACTTGAATCGGCAATCACGAACTTCAGGTCCGGCGAAGAAGATTTTTGGTCTGTCGGAACGATCAACTATGTTTGTTCGGTCAAAGTCAAGGTCAAAACAACCTAAGATTTTTAATTTTTTAACTTAAAAGGCAATAAAATGGAAAAAATCAAGGTCAAAGACACGCGAAACGGAAAGGTTTCAACAATTACAAGAAATGCTTTCAATCAATTGAAGGCCGGCGGACACGCGAAACATATCGACGTGATCGGTCCAGTTGTTGAAGAAACCGTTCACGCGGCCGTCAAGACCACTTCCGAAGACGAAGATCCAGGAAAAGAAGCCGAAGAAGGATCTTCAAAAGAAAAACAAGTCGCTGATCCGGATCCTGGGGAAATGACGGCGAAGGAAAAGATCGCAATGATCCGCGCGGCCGGCTCAATTGATGAAATTGACGCGCTTGTCGAAGGCGAAGAAAGGACTTCCGTCCTGAAGGCCGCGCAAGCAAGAAAAGCGGCGTTTGAAACGGCTTAACAATTCAATCGAATCAGGGATCCGCGGCGGATTGTTCGTCGCCTTCCTGGTCCGGTTAACAAATTGATTTGAAATTGAAGACTTTATTCACGATAAAAAGACAATGAAACACGCAAAAGAATATTTGAAGCTGATCGGCGTTGATTCCGACACGATCGACAACCTTTTCAAAGAAGAACTTGAAGAAGACTTTGTCGTTTCCGACAAGGCGAAAGACTTCGTCAAGAAGTCGCGAACGCTTGCGAAAGACGATCCGGAATTGATCAGGACAATCCGCGACGAAATCCGCGGAACCGAACTTTCAAAGATCGAACACAAGATCAAGAAAACGTTTGACCTTTCAGCGGATGACGTTCGCGACAAGAAGTTTGACGAAATTCTTGACGTCGCAAAAGAAAAGGTCCAGGCAAGCGCCGGATCCACAAACGAAGAACTTCAAACGAAGATTGTTGAACTGAACAACAAGGTCAAGAACTACGAAGAAGAAGTTCTTCCGGCCGAACGCAAGAAGGCGACCGACCTGATCAGCAATTTCCGGAAGGAAAGTTCGCTTTCCGCGGCACTTGCGAAGCGCGCGAACACGTTGATCGTTCTTCCTGAAGCAATCCTTCCGGCGATCAACAACAAGCTTCAAGCCGAATACAACGTCACCGTGAACGATTCCGGCGAACTGGAAGTAAAAACGAAAGACGGCTTGAATCCGTTAAACAAGGAAGGAACGAAACAAATCACTTTCGACGAAATAATCGACGGATATTTGTCGGACCTGAAGGTCGTCAAGCAATCAAACGGCAATCCGAACGGATCAGGATCCGGAAACGGATCCGGAAACGGAAGCGGATCAGGATCCGGAAACGGCGGCAATGACGACGACGGGAAACCGAAGTTCAATCTTCGCGGCCTGAACAAAGCACAACAAAACGCCGAAAATCTGAAGGAAATGAAAGTCTTCGGATCCGACGGCAATAAATAAAATCGGGCGCGGCGGCGCCGAAATCACGCAAATCGGGCCGTTCGCAAAGGCCGAAAACTTGCGATTCAATAGTTTGTTTCACTTTTAAAAATTAAGAAAATGGCTTTTACTCAAGGTCTTTGTCAAAAACTGCAAACAACGTTGAATCGCGTCGCCGGTGAAAATGCGCCGGCCTTGAAACGTGATCGCGTTGGATATTTGGACGCGCTTGAATCTGAATTGAACACTTCAGGCGTTGAAAAGATTCCGGTTCCTACGAACGGGAAAAAGCGTCTTGTTCAGGTCAATTACTATCAGCGTGGCGTTGAAGCCGACGTTGAATTGACTTGTACCGCCGATTGTCCGGCCGACATTGAACGCGAACCACTTGAAGCGATCGTTGACGTCACGAATTGTATTCAGACGAAAGGACTTGTCTTCAATGAATCAGAAATGCGCAAATTGTGCGAAGACGATTCCGTTTGGGTTGCAAACGTCGTGATGGGGCAAATGAACGCGGTCAACGTAGCGTTGAACAAACAACTTCTTGCACTTCAGGCGTTGAATTTTGGCGTCTTCCTGGACGGATCCGTTCAAAAAGACGTCAAATTGTTTGAAGACGTATCGAACGCGGCGCGTCCGATCGCAACCGCGCAAATTCGCCACGAATACGACTTGATCGCCGGATCCGGAACGCCGATGATGATCGGCGGCGGAAACCTGGATCTTTTCGCAAAAGTTCAACAAATCGCTTGTTGTAACGACGTTGTCGGTGCTGATCTTGCGCGTTGGACCGATTACGCGTATTACTTCGACCGTTTTGTCGATACGCAAATCGGACCGAACGAATTTATCGTCATGGCTCCTGGCGCGGTTCAGCTTGTGACCTGGAATCAGTATCTTGGTGAATACGCGAAACGCAACGACGTATTTGAACATGGAACGATAACCGATCCGTTCACCGGATTGACTTACGATCTGAAGGTTCACTACGACGATTGCGCGGACCGTTGGCTTATCAAGTTCTTCTTGAACTGGGAATTGTTCTTCATTCCGAACAACGCTTTCCAGGCCGGCGACGATCTGAACGGCGTGAACTATACGCTTCACTTCGGCGATTGCTCGACAATCGAAGCTTGCCTTCCTTAATAGGAATGACGATTTAAAGGCCGGTATTTTGGCCGGCCTTATCCTTTTATTTTTTTTGTTCAACATTTCACGTTTTAACGTTAAACAACATGAAATCTTTATTTAAACATATTTCGACGCTTTGTCTTGCGCTCTTGTTTGGCGCGGTCTTTTCCGTCGTCCTGGGCGCTCCTGATCTTGCGCTTCCGATTGGCGGCGGCTTGTTTGCGCTGAATACGGCGCTTGACTTGTCCGGCTACGCTCCGGAATTCGGTTCGCTGAATATGGCGATTTGTCCGTCAACGTGCGCGCCTGATCTTCCGGTCAATTATTCCGGCGGTTGTGGTATTATTTCGCGGCCTGGTGGAATTAAAAAGTTCGCCTTTATAAAATGTGATTACACCTTCACAAATATCGGCGACAATGCGGAATGGACCGCGGCAATTGCGGCCGGCGACGTGATCGGATCCGGTCTTGTACTTGCACAAAAACCGGCCGGATCATTCACGAAGAAACGGATCGCTTCTTGTGAACCGGAAGCCGTTGTCGGCGCTGAAAAGTCGATCACCTTCCAGGATTACAATTCGGACACGGTTACGCCTGGGGGCGCCGGCGTTCTGCATTATGATTTTTGGAACACGATCCTTCAGCAACCGCAAAATTTCCTTTTCGCGTTCTATACTTGTGACGGTTTCCTTTATGGTCCGATCAATGACTTTCAGATCGAAATCGATGAAATCATTGAAGACAATGACACCGGAAACACTTACTTCGACGGAACGATCACTTGGAACGATATTTTGATGAACGTTCCGGTCAAAGTCAATCTTGACGGGATCCTTTAATCAGGATTTGAAAATCAGATTCAAAAGGCCGGTTTCGGCCGGCCTTATTTTTTTTACTTTTAACCTGGGAAAAATGGGAACGGTTTGTCATACTGTATGCGACGACAAAGGCGGAAATTGCGTCACGCAATGCGTGACCGGTAATTTTCAGGCGGATCAGGGAAATCAAAAGAAAAATCGTCCTTCCGATCGGATCCAGTATCGGAAGCCTTCGGTCAAGTTTCCGAAGATCAATCTTTCGCCTTTGAATTCCGCCGGTCCTGGAACGAATTTCACACGAAATACAAGACGAAAATGATCAAGAAAGAAGAACTTTTGAACGGAATCGCGCCGGTATTGAAAGAAGGCGTTGTTTACCTGGATTGGTTCGTCGGCGGAATGTTCGACGTTCAAATCGTCGCGTCAAATGAATCGAAAGATCTTGACGCTTTAATCGCGCAAGGCGGAAAAATTTCAGCCGTGAACGAAGCGCGTGAAAAGGCCGGCTTGCACCGGATCGGAATGAATGTCAACAACAAAGTGATTTCCGAAGCCTGGATTGAAAAGATCCGCAAAGGTGACGGAATCGTTTTGAAAATGATGAACGGCGCGCGTCAAATCAAGGTCAACAAGATCTTTGAAGCGGCGATCGACGAAGCGAAAAACAATCTTCAGAAGCTTGATTTTGATCTTCTTGAAAATCCGGCCTTCGATACAATCTTGATTTATGTCAAGGACCAGGAATCGAAGAAGGAAAAGAAAAAAGCGGATCCGGAAAAGACCGAATCGAATGTCTAAGATCCTGACATATTTGATCATTCATTGTTCGGCGACGCCTGAAGGCCGGAACGTTCAACCGGAAGACGTTGTCAATTGGCACAAAGGCGCCGACGACCTTCCGGACGGTCGCGTTCGTTACAATTGGAAGAAATATCCGAATCGGGCCGCGCTTCCTGAAGGGATCCTTCCAGGATCAAACGTTTTGATCAGGAAGTCACACGGCCGCGGTTGGCGTCAAGTCGGATATTCCGATTTGATTCTTCTTGACGGACGCCGTCACAAGTTTGTCGAACACAACGGAAACGGCTTGATCGATCCGGAAGAAATCACAAACGGCGCGTCCGGACTGAACGCGATTTCGCGTCATGTCTGCTATATTGGCGGACTGACAAAGGACGCGAAGAAGGCGAAGAACACAATCACGGCGGCGCAAAAAAAGACGCTTGAATCAATTATTTGCGAAGTCCTGGAAGAACAACCGAACGTTTTGATCGCCGGACACAATCAATTTGCAAATAAGGCTTGTCCGTCGTTCTTCGTTCCGCGCTTCCTGGATGAATTGTCGATCTCTATTCCTGAAGAAAATATTTACAAAAACGATCCTTTCAGATATGGCGGCCTTTGAAACTTGTCTTGAAAACCTGGTCGGCGTCCGTTGTGGCGGCGATTCTCCCTTGTCCGGTCTTTTTATCGAAGACCTGGAAGGAATTAACATTCGGACCGCGGCAAATATCGCGGATTCAGGATATAAAACAGGAATCGAACTTTTGCGCGCAAAGATCGCCTTCGCGACGCAACGCGTCAAAGAAGACTTGATCGCGGCCTTTTATCCTTACTTCCGGATGAACACGGCGATCGATTCAATTCAAGTCGGGATCTTTCAAACAAACGAATATCATTCGATCGGTGCAATTGATCGCGGCGCAAAGTTCAAGGTTCGCCGGTCCAGGCTTGCAAGGATCCGAATCAAGTCGGTTGAAATATGCCTTGAAGCGCCGACTTATGCAAATTACGCGTGGACAATGAAGATCATTGACGGAAACAAAACGACGAACTATCCGTTCACGACCGACGCTTCCGGCCGCGCGACCGTTCTTCCTGATTACCTGGCAGAAACGACGGAAGTTTATGTCGTGATGAATGGATCCGCGATCAGGCCTTGCAAGACAAAAGTGAAATCCGGTTGTTTTTGTTCGACGAAGGCGACCGAATTCATTTCCGGTTCAGGTTGGTCAGGATCCGGAACAAGTCAATCTTCTTACGGTATGCAAATTGATGCAATTGCCGAATGTATGAACGACGAACTGATTTGTTTAATCAATCACAAGCTTGGTTTCCCGATCCTATACAAGACCGGAATCGAAATCGTATCGGAATGGAAGGCGTCCGATCGATTGAATCCGACGACAATGATCGAAGACGGAACGGAAGACTATCTTCTTGCAAAATTTGAACACGAATACAAGCAGTCGTTGAAGACGCTTGTTAAAAGCCTTCCGGCGTTTATGTCAAGGATCGACGACATTTGCGTCGTATGCGATCAAAGTCGATACGTTGAAGGAACCCCGTAAAATTTAAGATCATGGCTTGTAACTGCGGAAAAACGGCAAAACCACAAACAAAACCGAAGTCTTCGTCACGAACCAGGACTTCAACAGGCTATTCGCGTTTTAATCGTCCGATAATTGGTAAAAAGAAATGAAAGAATTTATTCAGGAATCAACGGAAATAACGGTTTCAATCCTTTCGCTTTCGCTGAAGAAGGCGGTCTTTTTATTTGCCTGGGTTGGTGGAACCGTTTTAGGCGCCGTTTCCGCATTTGTGACCGATTGGATCTTTGATCCTTCGATCAGTTATTTCGCATTAATGGCGTTAATTGCGGCCGACTACGCTTCCGGAATTGCGCTTGCATTGAAGCGAAACGACTTTCAGACCAGGAAGGCGGCGCGGATCCTTTGGACCTTGATCAGTCATACGGCGCTTTTGTTTTTGTCGAATCACCTTTCAAAAGGCGCCGAATCATTGTTTTGGTTCAACGAAGCCGTGTTTGTGCCTTTGGTCCTGGTCAACTTCCTTTCACTATTGAAAAACCTTTCGCTTCTTGGTTATATCAAACGCGGCGTCGCGACATTCCTTTATAAAAAAATCGATCAGCACAAGAACGCGATCCTTGATAAATTAGAAACGAATGAAAAAAATGAAACTTCCGATCCTGGTCCTGATCCTGGTCCTGGGAATGACGCTTGAATCTTGCGTCACGAAAAAAGCTTGTGAACGCAAGTTTCCGCCGGTGATCCATACCGAAACGATAATTCGTGACACGGTGATCCACACGGAACGAACGTCGTTCGACACGATCTTCCATGTCACGAACGAAATAAGTCGCGACACGGTCTTCTTTACGGACAAAGAAACGCAAATCCGGATCAAGTATCTTGTCAAGAACGATTCGGTTTTTGTTTCCGCGGAATGTCCGCCGGACACGATCCGGATTCCGGTCGAAATCACGAAGACGGAAGTCGTTCACGAAAAAGCGGACGCGGATCCGTACAAGCTTTATATTTTTATAGGCCTGGGAATTCTTTCCTTGTTTGCGATCGGATTCCTGATAAAACAATTTCGTCGAATTGGCTGATCTGAACGAAGAACAATTCAAAGGCCTGGTTTCGCGATTAGGTTCAAGGCTCGCTTCCAAAAAGGCGAATTTTCTTCTATTGGCCGCGAAAAGGCTTGAAGGTTTAATGAAGCGCCGGATCTTCAACAAAGGTCAAGACAACGAAGGCGTTTCAATTGGTCCTTATATTTCCGCTTCATGGATCAAGAAGCGCGCCGAAGGCGGACGTCAAACGAAATACGTTGACCTTCAGAACAAAGGCGATCTTTTGCGGTCTTTCACGACGGTCCGTGACGGTGACGAAGCCGTCCTTGCAATCGTTCGCGACGAAGACTATAAAAAAGCGACCGGAAATTCATTCCGAAGATCTAACAAAGGCCGCGGACAAGAAATCGAAATCTTTGAACCTTCGGAAGACGAACTTCTTCAGGTTGAAGAATATTTTGACGACCTTGTGAATGATGAAATCGAAAACTTTTTCAAATGAAAGAAATTCTTGAACATATCGCGAAGGACGTATTTGAAATGACCGGTTGTTTTGACACCTTCTTCGCACTTGCGAAAATGGACGAAAACAGGCGCGTAATTCTTCAGGACGGCAAATCAAACGAATTCCGAAACGTAGGAATCACCGACGTTCAAAGAAACTTCTTTTATTTCCGGATCGGTGACGAAGGATCAATTCAATACATTGACAACAATTCGACGCGACGTCTTTCATCTTGTTCGCTTGAATACATTGAACAACGCGTTCCGGTTCGCCTGGTTGCGGTTGTTTATCGAAAGGATCCGATCGATCTTGAAGCTGAACTTCGGCGCGCCTTGTTGACGGTCCAGGTTCCAGGAAATGAGAACGCGAACGGGATCCGGATCAGCCTGAAGGCTTCGATTGTGGATCCGTTGAAGGTCTTATCCGAAGAAGCCACAAAGCCGAAGAAGTTTGACAAGAATTTGTTTTTCGTCGCGATCGATTTCGACCTTGTTTCGTTTATCAATTCAAAATATTAAATTTGATCAATGGGCGTCTTCAATACATACAATTTAAACGGAAACTTCACAACGGACGACGGAATCTTATTAATTGCTCCGACCTGGAAGGTTTCAATCCTTGATTTCCGTGACGACGAAGGGAAATTCATTGTCCTTTTAAACTGGAAGAACGCGACGAATGACATTGTCCGGATCCTGGACAATGAATTCGCGACCGGAACAATGCCGACCGTTTCTTCAATTGAATCGGCGATAATGACTTTGCCGCAATTTTCAAATTCAACGCTTGTCACCTGATGCCGCCTTTATCACCTTACAACGGAAATAATAAGATCGAAGGTTGTGTCAAAGATCTCGGTTGTTTTCTTCCAGGCGACGAAATCAATTTTCAAACACAATCGCCGGAATTCGGCTTTCCGCTTATTTTTTATATTACTGATCAAGCCGACGGTTGCGTTTCAACGCGCGAAGTCCTGATCGATTTCGACGAAGTGATCGTTTGGACGAACGATCTTCAACCTGGTTTTTATTGCGTCAAAATTCGCACAAATCCGGCTTGGGGCGACGATTGGAACCAGGGCGTCACGACGCCGGACGGCGCTTGTTGTTTCTGCTTCCGGATCCTTGGCGGCGTTTGTCCTGAAGAAGATTTTTGTTGTCCTTGTGATTGTGTCAAAGATCTCGGTTGTTTCACGTCGCGCGACGCAATAAATTTAGGGATCCGCGACGCCTACGGCGGCGGACAACCGAACAAGCCGAATATTTTTGAAGTTTGGGAAAATGGGAAATACTACGAATTGGAATATTATTTCAATTACGACGACGAAATCGTTATTCCGAACACCTTCAACGAAAACGCGCGCGTTTGTATCAAAATGAAATACGGTGAAATTCTGAAGCCTGGTTTCGGAATCTATTATCAAGTATCTCACGACGGACATTGTCAATTTTGCTTTGAAAACAAATTTGTAAATTGCGAATAAATGAATTGCGGTTGTAATAAAGATTTAGGCTTCATTGCCGTCGGTGACACGATTGACTTCGGAATCAATTATCCTTACGGCGGATTTCCGGCAGATTTCAACTATATTTTTGAAGTCAAGTTCAACGGAAATCTTGTTCGCGTTGAACAATTAGGTGGCGCCGGTCTTCCGGTCACGCTTGTCAATACCTTCAGCGAAGACGCGGACGTTTGCGTCAAAATTCACGTCGATCCGGATGAAAATCCGCTTCCGGTTGGATCCGGCCTTGACTACCTTACAAGCGAAGACGGCGCGTGTTGTTTTTGCTTCCGTTCAATTCAAAAAGTCTGCTAAATGAAAAATCTGATCTTCTTCCTGATCGGCGTTTCCGCCGGTGCGCTTGCGTCGCTATTTATTACCGACTTCAGCTTTGTCCAGGGATTCGCCGAAGCGGTCCTTCTTTCGCTTGTGACGGCCGGTTGTTCGTTCTTCCTGGACTTCGCCTTCAGGCCTGGAAATATATTCGCGTTTTGGATGAAATTCATTGACAAGTATTTCTTGAACAATGAACGGAATCCGTTTTCGTTTTTACATGGTCCTTTGGGCGGTTGCGCCTATTGTCAAAATATTTGGATCAGTTTCGCGGCGTCGGTCATGGGGATCCTGATCTTCGGCCTTTCCTGGTTGTGGATCCTTCCGATCGCCTTCTTTTCTCACTTGATCCTTTTCTTTTTATTCAAACATTTCGATCTTGAAGCGTGAACCCTTCAAAGTTCGTTCATTTTGCGACGCGGCCGGCTATTGTCGGCCGTTTTTTTGTGCCTGAAAATCAGCGTCTTGATCACGTCATTTTGAAAAAGTTTTGCAAAATTGAAACGTTTTTCCGAAAATAGCGTTCAACAAAGAAAAACAATTGAAAATGAAAAATTTAAAGCGTGAATTTAAGGTATTCAAAGAAGGCGTCACAACGAAAGGAAAGATTGTGATCCTTTCAATGAATGGCGAACCGTTTGATCGTGAAAAGAAAATTCAATTTTATAAGGATCTCGGATATTCAGTTTATGACCTTCAAGGCAAAGAAATATGAACCGGCCGCTTCAAATTTTGCTTGGTTGCGAAGTTTCTCAATCCGTGTTGATTGAAATGAGAAAACGCGGACACCACGCTTTTTCTTGTGATACACTTCCGACAACCGGACCTTTTCCAGAATATCATATTCAATGCGATGTTTTGGAAGTTTTAAATGATGGTTGGGATCTTGGGATCTTTTTTCCGCCTTGCACTCACTTAGCCGTTTCCGGTGCAAAGCATTTCGCGAAAAAGCGCGAAGACGGAAGACAACGCGCCGCGATTGAATTCTTTTGTCGATTGTTGAACGCTCCGATTCCTAAAATCGGCGTTGAAAATCCGATCGGAATCATTTCAGGCGATTACGTTAAAAAATGGTTTCCGGATCTTGCGAAAAAATACAACCTTCCGCGAAAAGCCGATCAGATTATTCAACCATATTATTTCGGGGATCCGTTTCAAAAATCAACTTGTCTTTGGTTGAACAATCTTCCGGAACTTGTTCACGATCCGAAGGATCACGTTTCAAAAGGCGAATTCATTATCACGAAATCAGGAAAAAAACTTCCGAAGTGGTATTCTGATTTAGGCGGCGGAAAGAAAGGCGGACAACGATCAAAGACGTTTCAAGGAATCGCCGCGGCAATGTCTGAACAATGGACTGAAAATTTAATATTCTAAATTCAAGACAATGAACGAAAATCAATGTGAAAATTGCGGAAAGGATCTTGACGATTCAAAAATCGTTTGGCTGATCCTTTCAACAACGGACGGAAAATATTACAAGGATCTCCCTGAAGGTCACGACGATCAAGGCGCCTTCGCTTTTGGGAAGGCTTGCGCAAAGAAGGTCGCACACGATTTAAAAAAACTCTAATATCAAGACAATGAAATCACAATTAAGAAAAGAAATCGACAAATTGACCGCGATCAAGGATCGGATCGAATTGATCATTGAAGAACGTGAAACCACGTTCGACAATCGTTCAGAACGTTGGCAAGAATCCGAAAAAGGCGAATTCTTCCAGGAAAAGACGGAAGAACTTGATTCGCTGAAAGACGAACTTGATTGTTTTATCGACGACCTGGAATCCTTCACGGACGAATTATGAAAAAGGAAGATCTTCTTTTCGCGCGGTTTGAAAACCAGGCGCGCAAGAACGCCGACAACCTGAAGAAGTTCAACGATCTGAACTTGTATCGATCAGCGCGGACAAATTCGCGCTTGATCAGGATTGACAACTTCCTGAAGTTGACCGGTCCGCGTGGATGGATCCGCGCAACGCCGAACGACATGATCGCCGCCGGAATTAACGTTGAACGCGGCGACGAATTCAAATTTTGGTATTTGGACACCTACGGAAATATATTGTCGATATGAACGCAAATGAAGCCCGAATTTTGAAAGAAGCCCTTCTTCGCTTCCTGGAAGACGCTGAAGGCGAAGATAGTGTCTTGACGGCGCGCAAAATGCCGAAGAACGGGATCCAGGTCACAAAGACGACCTTTCCAATTCACGGAATCGTTCCGAATGGATCCGAAGTTGTATTTTTCGCGAATGACGACACGGATCCGTTGTCCGGATTTGTTGAAACGTGCGAAGAAATCGCCGAAAAGCTTGAAATATTACACGAACGCGGAAAGATCCAGGACCGGCGGCCGCGGATCGGCTTTTTCTATTGTGAACAATGCGGTCAAGATCTTCGTGATTGCGGTTGCGTTCCAATTTTACCGATATGAAAACGCCCTCCGTCATTTTAAGGATTCCAGGTTCGCCGGATTACTACGTTTCGGACCGCGGCGACGTTTATCGGATCCGGAAGGACGGAACCTTCAGAAAGTTGAAACCGTGGCTTGAAGATCGGAAGCGTCGCGGAATCTCTTATTTGCGCGTCGCAATCAAGAAAGACGACGTCTTCCGGAAATATTACGTTCATCACCTGGTTTGTTTGACCTTCAAAGGTCAAGCGCCTGAAGGAAAAAGACTTGTTTGTCATGGTCCAGGCGGACACCTGGACAACTCGGTTCAAAATCTTCGTTGGGGATCCTTCCAGGAAAACAATGGAATCGATCGAAAGGCCGGATCCGAATATTCCGAAGAAGCTTATCTTGAACGGTGGTCCGATTATTATCAACAAAAATCAGTCGTTGACCTATTTGTCGAACAATATGAATTCCAAAATGAAAAAACTGACATTGATCTTCCTTTTTAGCCTGATCGGATCAGGATCCGAAGCGTTGACCGTTGACCAGGTCCGACGCGAAATCGAATGTCACCGAATCGCGAATCCTTGTGTCGTCCTTGCGCAAGCAATTGTCGAAACTGGTTGGTTCACTTGCGAAGGTTGTTCAATGGATCGGAACAATCTTTTCGGCTTCCGGATCCGCGAAGGCTATCTTCGTTTTGATCATTGGATCGATTCGGTGATATATTACAAACGTTGGCAGTTGAAGCGCCTGAAGACCGGCGAAAATTATTTCGACTTCCTGGTTCGGATTGGTTACGCTTCCGACAAGTTGTATATTTCAAAATTGCAACGTATTTTAGAAAAAATTTGAAAGGCCGGATTCGTGGTCCGGCCTTTGCAATGTTCAAGACAATAAAACAATTGAAAAAATATGAACACTAACAAAGTTAAGGAAATTTGTCCTTGTTGCCTTAATCAGCGCGAAATTAATCCGGAAGACGACCGGAAGCTTGCGGATTCAGACGATTTTACACGATTTGAAATCGGATTCATTGTCAACGCTTGCAAGAAAAGCGTCAAGGTCAATCGACGATCAGGATTCACAAAGGCGGACGCGTTCGCGATTCCGGCGGTTGACCTGGTCCGTATCATTGAAGCCTATAAAACGGACACGCCGGTCGGCGATTCCGTCAAAGGCTTTGTCTTGTCTAAACTCTTTAAAACACTTAAATAATTGAAAAAATGAGCAATTTGATTCAAAATCCTTGTGACCTTATCAAAGGCAAATTAACAAAAGACGTGATCGACGAACTTTCCGCGCGAATCGTTTCGGGCGTCGAAGCCGGTCTTGAAGATCCGTTGAAAGTCCTGGTCAAGATTGAATTCTTGAAAAAGGTCGCCGAAGACGCGCGAAAGAAGATCCAGGATCACGCGCTTGAAGCCGTCGGAAGATACGAAGCCAATTCCGCGAATATATTCGGTGTCCTGGTCACACAAAAGGAAGCGGCGCCGCGCTACGACTATACACAAACGAAGGCCTGGAACGAACTGAAGGCGGCCGAAGATGAAATTTCGACCGAACGGAAGGATCTTGAAAAGGTATTGAAGGCAATGAAGGAAAAGCGGACCGAAATTGATGAAGAAACCGGCGAAATCATTGAATTGTTTCCGCCTGTGAAATCTTCGACGACAACGGTTGCGGTTCAATTCAAAAAGGACTAAATTGAAACACAAATTCAAAAATTAATTCAAGACAATGAGCAAAAAAGACGAAATCATTTTGAAGGATCAGGAAGTCACGCGTGAAACGCTGATCAAATTCCTGAAAGGCGCCGGACTTTCTCGGTCGCTGAACGAAGCACAAACGGAAACGTTTATCGAAGTTTGTCAAGCTTACGGCCTGAATCCGTTTAAGCGCGAAATTCATCCTTCGGTTTACAACAATGAACTTTCGATCGTGATCGGTTACGAAGTTTATTTGAAGCGCGCGCAAGGAACAAGGCGCTTGAAGTCCTGGAAGGTTTGGACTGAAGGATCCGTCGATCACGGAAATATCTTGTCTTCCGATCTGAAGGCGATCATTGAAATCAAATTCACCGATCGCGAAGATCCTTTCATTTGGGAAGTTGACTTCGTTGAATACGTGAAATTCACGAAGGACGGGAAACCAAACAAGTTTTGGCGCTTCAAGCCGAAGACAATGATTAAGAAGGTCGCAATCGGTCAAGGTTTCCGCCTGGGATTTCCGGAAGAATTGGGCGGCCTTCCGTACCTTCAAGAAGAAATTGAAGAAGATATTTGGACCGTGGCCGAACAAGTCAAGGAAGACAAGGAAATCGTTCACAAAGGCCTTGAACGAATGACCGAAGAAGCGAATCGTCAACACGAAGAAATGATCGCGGAAACGGCCGAAGAAGTTGAAGTCGTTGAAGTGGATCCGAACGAACAATTGAACGCGGTCAAACAAGATCTTCTTGACGCCGCTTCGATTCCGGACCTGGTTGAACTTTGGAAGCAATATCCAGGCCTTCAGACGAACGAAGCTTTTATTCAAATGTTCAAGTCCAGGAAGGAAGAAATCGAACAAACTGAAACGCAAGAATTTGAACCTGAAGTTATCACGCCGGACTTGCGTTCAACGAATTACGGCGTTGATCTTGCGCGTAAATTGGTCCGCCGTTGTGGAAACCTTGCACAATTGAACCAATTCGCGGACGGCGAAGAACGGAAGTCCGTTGTCAAGATCATTGAAGAATGTAAGGATCGCTTTATTCAATCCGGCGAAATATTTTAGTGATGAATAGGACGCAACTGAAAAAAAGGATCGTCCGGAAGTTTGGATCGGTGCGCGCTTTTGCGTACCGGTCCGAACAACTTCTTTCACCGTGGACAATTATTCACGCGTTGAACGGAACCAGGAAAAGAAACGTCGAAGTGATCCTTCAGGAAATCGAAAAGAAGGTCCAGGATCTTGAACCCGAATCGCCTGAAATAACGCAAGAAGAACGCGACTTTGTTCGGATAAAGATCCGGACCAATTATAAAAGCGCGACCGAATTTTGTCAACTGAATCCGGAATTCAAGAATTCATTCATTTCAAACGTTGTCAACGGGCAAAAGAAAAATCGTTGTGATCGATTCAGAAACCTATTAAAAACGCTGAAGAATGAAGAAGAATTCCAGGAATAAGGCGCCGTCTTTTCAGTTTTATCCGGCGGATTGGTTGACAGATTCTTCGCTTCGCCTTGCATCCGCGGAAACGCGCGGCGTTTGGATTGACCTTCTTTGTCATTGTTGGCTATCTTCCGAACCTGGATTCCTGATCGTCGGCGGCGTTGAATTGGACAAAAACGGAATCCGGAAGTTGTCCGGAATGACGCCGAAAAAGTTTGAAAAAGTTTGGAATGAATTGACGAATTTCGGGATCCTTCGGAAAGACGAAAAAGGTCGGTTTTATTCTAAGCGAATGGTCGAAGATTGGCGTTTGCGTCAAATCAGGCGCGAAGCCGGCGCAAAAGGTGGAAATCCGGCTTTGACAAAAACGAAGCGAAAGGTTAACGCGAAGGATAAGCAAAAGGTTAACCAAAAACGAACCCCTTCTTCTTCTTCTTCTTCTTCTATTAAAACAAATACTTCGTATTTGATTACATACATAGTCGAAAATTGTCCTTCGGTTGGAAAACTTCGCGATCAATTGACCGAAGATCAGGCGTTGACGTTGGAACTTGATTTCGGTCGGTTCGCCGTCGTTGAAATCTTGAATCAGATGGAAAACTTCAAGGATTTGACAAAGAAATACAAATCAGTAAATTTGACTTGTCGCAATTGGTTAAAAAGAAATGAACGAAATAAGAAAAAATCTTCCTACGAAGACGACCTTCGCCGTTTCTAAAACGGCCGAAATCGTCGCCGCGATCGAATCCGGCGTCCTGATCCGGAACCTGGAAACGGACGAACCGATCCGTCAAGCGCTTCGATACGTCTTCACCTTGATCGGTCTTCGGTCTGAAAACATTCCTTCAGACATTGAAAAAGCCGTCCTTTTAAAATTCATCTTCGACAACTTCGGCAATATTGCGCCGGAAGAAATTCGGATCGCGTTTGAATTGGCGGTCGCCGGAAAATTTGAAGTTGAAATTGATCACTATCAACGTTTTTCTTCACTCTATTTGTCGAAGGTTGTTCGCGCCTATCAATCACACAGGCAAAGAATCGCGCTTGAATCCAGGCGCAAGAAGGAAGAATTTGAAAGGAACCAGGCTTCGCAATTGACGCCGGAAGAAATCAAGAAGATCAACGACGAATTTGACGTGAATTTCATTGTCGAACCGTTCTTTGATTGGAAGAAGACCGGAAAACTTGACCTTCGTCACGCGGCGCCAAAATCAGTATTTTCGGCGCTTTTTGAACGTCACAAAGTTTTGAAGCTATCAAAGGAAAGGATTGAATCGATCAAGGTCCGCGCGACCTTTGACGTCGATTCCAGGATCCAGGACTTGAAGAACACGCCGGCCGCGACCAGGACCGAAAAAGATTTGATCGAACACCTTCAGACCGACAAAGGCCGCGAAGAATTGATTCGCGATCGTTGTTGTGAATTGTCAATTGTTGAATTCTTCGATCACCTGGTCACGGAAGAAATTGATATTTTGCAGATATTAAAAATTGAAATATGAGCAACAACAACAACAAAAAGCGCGGAATGACAACGCGCGAAATGAAGCGGAAAGGAATTGTCAAGGAACAAGGATCCGCGCAAAAGAAAGGCGGCGAAGCGGCCTTGAACCCGATGAAATCGATCTTGTTCCTTCTTCAGCGCGAATACGTCCGCGAATGTAAAGTCGTGAAATCCGTTGAAGACGAAAACGGCGTCCTGATCGATGAAGTTGAACACCCTGAAGGCCTGGACTTCGGTCAATGGTTGGATTCTCACGAACTTATTGTTCGTCAATCTTCGATCATTCTTCCGAAGAACAAAGGCGGAATAATTGGAAAAGCGTGAAAAGAAAAGACACAATTGAAGACTTCAAGGAAGGGATCCTTCGTCCGAAATTCATTAACGAAACCGGATCGATCGACCGCGCCTTGTGTGTTTCGCTTTTGATGTTTTCGCCGAACGTGTCTTTAGGAATGGCGCAATTTTGGCGAAGCGGCTTCCGGTGCGCGACGTTTTCGGAATTTCCTTTCCTGACATTCATCAAGAAGAAAAGCGGCGCCGGAACTTATATTTTGAACGTTAATTGAAATGATTCACGTAAAAATCAAACTTGACATATTTGGAACTGAAGTTCATTTTATCATTTCAAATGATCTTGATCAGGTTTATAAATTACTGAAGAAGATCACGAAATCGGATCCTTCAGTTTCAATAGACCTTGAAGATACAAACGGACTTGCGTTCGGATATGGAATGAAGTTTGATTTTATTTGGATGAAAGAATTTGATATTTCAGATCCCTTCTTGATTTCAATTTTGTCGCACGAAATAATTCATGTGACTTGGAGCCTGAACGATAAATTCGGATTGAATATCGATTCAGATCACGACGAAATTCAAGCGTATTTTCATTCGCATATCCTTGAAAACCTTTTAATCAAAATAAAAAAATGGCAGAAAACAAAGTGATCTTGACGTTCACGGAAGAAGAAGTTCAAAACCTGATTCTTTCCGTTCGGACGCGTCAAGCCGTGGTCAAGAAGTCCGGAACGGCCGAACACCGGCGCGCGGTTGAAGATCTGAAGAAAAAATTGATCGCCGCGGTCACGCCGCAAAACGAAGTCGAAGAATGAAAGGTTTGTCAATTCGCGGAAAGATCGCCGCAATCGCGACGTTTCCGTTCGTCTTCGCAATGCTGATCGTCTTCCTGGTCCTTGCGGTCGTCACTTGGTTGATCGCGCGGATCCTGGGGATCCTGGGGATCCTTGAAGCGCTGAACTATCAAGCGCGACTTGTTAAACGTACCTTGAACCGAAGAAACTTGATAAAATGACGAAAAAGGAAGATTTGAAACCAGGCGACAAGGTCTTGATCCTTCGCGGAACAATTCAAAAACCGTTGATTGAAGGATTCCACGTCCGGACAATCGTTCACAAGCAAGAAACGAAGACAAACGGCGGCGGAATGGGATTTCACACGATATTGAAAGACGCGGACGAAACGCTTTCAATCACGGTTCAGAAATTCAATGACGCCGGCGGCTTTGTTGGTGACGGCCTGGATCTTGATCGTTGTGTTTGGGGATCGACGGACGAAGAAATTTTCAACAAGATTTCGGACGCTTCAATCGGTTCCGAATGACACCGGAAGAACGAAACAACCGGATCAACGCGATAATGTCTTCGATTGAATTCACGAAGAAACAAATCGCGCAACAAGAAGCGATTGTCAAAGGACTGAAGGGATCCGGCGACAAGACGAAGTTGATTGACGGGATTCAGGCGAACGTTAACAACTACAAAGAAGGATTGAAGCGCCTGGAACGACAACTTGAAGAACTTCGCAAATGAAATCAAACGCAAAATGAAAGAATTTGAAGAAATAACGTCACCGTTGACGATCGAAGAACGGAACGCCGTTCCGATCCTGATCAACCGATTTAAAGGCCTTCCAGGAAAGAAGAATCTTGTTTCCGCGCGAAAGATCATTGAAGGCCTGAAGGCAAATCGCGGAATCACTTTGACCGGCGCAAGGCTCCGGAAAGTGATCAATTACATTCGGATCAATCACAAGCTTGTCGGATTGGTCGCGAACTCAAAAGGATATTATTTGACGACGAATCCGGACGAATTGAATTCCTGGATTATTTCCTTGCGCGAACGCGAAGCGGCAATCAAAGCGGTCCGCGAAGCGGCCGAAGAAGATCTTCGCGAACTTCGTAAGCGTCAACAACTCAAAATGTTTTAACTCTTTAAAATCTCGTAAAATGGCTGAATGGTTCAAAGCAAAAGTCCGATTCCTGGAACAAGCGGAAAACGGATTGATCAAAAAAACAACGGAACAAGTCTTGATTGACGCGCTATCCTTTACGGAAGCCGAAGCGCGGATCCTGGGTTTGTATGAATGGAAGGCGAAAGAACTTCACACGGCCGCGATTTCGCGGACAAATATTTCCGAAGTCGTGTTTTATGGCGATTCCGGAAATTGGCACAAATGCAAAGTGACGTATATTGTCACAGATCCGGACACCGATCGCGAAAAGAAGGTCACGACTTACATTGTCGTCGAATCCGACAACGTTCTTGACGCCTGGGATCGCGTTCACGAACATTTGAAAGAAATGCTTGTTCCTTTCCAGGTTCCGAAGATCGAAGAATTTCCGATCGTTGACGTCCTGGAATACGAAAAGCCTTCCGTGAAACTCGAAAAGGTCGCGCAATGAATGTCGAAAACGAACAATTGAAGAAGGCCTTCGACGCGCTTCCTGAACACCTGAAGAAGACGTTCGTTTCCGGATCCTGGGATCAAGGTCACGAATTGAAGACTTGGCCGGAATACTTTGAAGCCGTCCGGACCGAAAAGAAGAATTTTGAAATCAGGAAAAACGATCGCGCCTTCCAGGTCGGCGATCTGCTAATTTTGCGCGAATGGGATCCACAAAAAGAAACGTATTCAGGACGGACCGCCTTCCGGCGAATTACTTACATTTTACCAGGCGGACAATTCGGAATCGATCCGGATTTCGTCGTCTTGTCAATCGTCTGAACAAATTTTTCGTATTTTTGAAATATGGCAAAACGTCAAACGGGCGGATCCGACGCCGACGCGGTCAAAATCGGAAGCAAAAAGACGAAGAAAAGATCGACCAGGCGGACGAAGGCGGACAAGGTCCGAATCGCTAAAAATATACTTCAGGAATACCAGGACACGAATTCGACACTTGAATCGATATGTCGGAAGAACGGAATTTCGGCGCGAACCTTGCACAATTGGCAAACCGATTATTCCGAAATTTCAAACGAATATAAAAAAGCGAAGGATCGAACGTCGTCGATTCGGAAGGAAGAAATCAGGGAAAAAGCGCCGAACGGCCTTTTGACGCTCATTGAAGGACGGTTCGTCACGGAAACGGAAACGGTCCAGGTTCAGAACAAAGCCGGACAAGTTGTCCGGACAATCGTGACGAAGAAAAAGAAGTATATTCCGCCGAATACGACCGCCGTGATCTTTGCCTTGAAGACGACGGATCCGAATCATTGGTCGGACAACTTCGCGTTTCTGAACCAGGAAGAACAAGTCTTCCGAATAAACGGTCAAATCATTAAATTTTAACGATATGGAACAAGAATTGATCTTAATCAACAACATTGAACCAGGCGAAGAAATTCAATCGGTTGTCGTCACGTCGCTTTCAGGTCCGAACGGCGACAAGGTCACGAAGACGCGAACAATCGAAATTCCGGCGTCGAAACATTCGGAATTCGTTGACGATCTGAACGGCCTGATCAACACGGCGAATGAAGTCAGAAAAGAAGACTTGATCGCACAACTTGAAGCGCAAAAACAATCAATTGAAGACAAGCTTGACGAATTGAACGGATAATTCAATGAACGTTCTTTTTGAACCTCATCCAAAACAGGAAGAATTTATCAACGCGGTCTTTTCGGGCCGGTTCCGTTGTCTTTTGTACGGTGGCGCGGCCGGCGGCGGAAAGTCCTTTGTTTCGCTTGCGATCTTGATTCTTCTTGCGAAGATCTTTCCTGGTTCAAAATGGTTCGCGGTTCGTGAAAGTCTTCCGACGCTCAAACGAACGACGATTCCTTCCTTCTTCAAATTGGTTCCGCGGCACTTCATTAAAAGCTACAATCAAACAGAACAAACGGTCGTCTTCACGAACGGAAGTCAAATCGTCTTCTTTCCTGAAAACTTCAACGCCGACAAGAATTTGACCAGGTTCGACGGCGTCGAATGTAACGGATTCCTAATCGAAGAAGGTCAAGAAATACAGGAAAAGACCTTCAACAAATGTCTTCTTCGCGCCGGCCGTCATATCATTCCAGGCCTTTCAAAAGAAGATCAGCCGAAGCCTTTAATCCTGGTCACTTGCAATCCGTCGAACAACTGGACGAAGACGAAGTTTCACGAACCTTTTTACGAAGGGATCTTGAATCCTGAATACTTCTATCTTCGCGCAACAATGGAAGACAATCCTTCGCTTCCTGAAGAATACGTTTCCGGACTTGACAACCTTGACGACGTGACGAAGGCGATCTTCGTCCGTGGCGAATGGAATGTCGTTGACGTCGAAAAACCGTTTTGTTATTCCTTCAACCGGATCAAACACGTCCGCGCGGATCTTCAGATTTCCAGGATCGAACCGGTCCGGATCTCTTTTGACTTCAACGTCGATCCGATCACGGCCGTCGTTGGTCAATCCTTCAAGAACAAGATCCATATTTTGAAGGAATACAGGCTTCGACATTCCGATATTTATGAACTTTGTGAACGGATCCGGACTGACTTCGGTGATTATTATTTGATCGTTACCGGTGACGCTTCCGGCGCGAACCGGTCCGCAATGACGAAAGGCGCCTTGAATTATTACACGATTATCAAACAGGAATTGGACCTTGCAAAGAATCAAATCCGCGTTCCTTCGATCAATCCTTCCTTGCAAAATTCGCGCGTCCTCACGAACTCAATTCTTCAGAATCACGGCAATATTTTTATTGACGCTTCTTGTCAATACCTGATCGACGATTGCGAATCGGTCCAGGTCAATGATCAAGGCGGAATCGAAAAGTCGAAGGACGCGCGCAAAACTCACCTTCTTGACGGCTTCCGATATTACCTTTGGACCTTTCATCACGATTTTTTGAAAAAATTCGCGTAAATTGCAGGAATGGCAAGACAAAAAACAAAGAAGCGAAAGACGGATCCGAAGATCGAACGTTGTGTCCTGGACTTGACCAGGAAGGGAACGAAGAAGTCGTCGGCCTTCGCGATCTGTACGGCTTCAATCAACAAAAAGCGAAAAAAATGAACATTTTGAAGATATTCAGGAAGAAGGCGAAACCGGCTTCAAAGATACCGGTCCGCGAAATTTACAAGGACAAATTCGGAAATCGTTGGTTTGAATTCTGCGACAAAAAGCAAATTCCGGCGCGTCGTGCAATTGCCGCCGAAGTTGCGACCAGGTTCGCCGATATGAACTTGACAAAGACCAGGTTCAAACAGATCGCCGCCAAAATGCGCGAATATGCGAATCAAGGCGACATTGTGAACTTGTTCGCTTTGGTCCAGGAAGTCGAATTCCGGCTTGACTTTATCGGCGAAGAAGAAACGCTTCTTGNNAAAACGAAGATCCTTGACGAAGATCCGGCCGCGCGCGCTTTTTTTTTGGACGCGTCCTTCCGTGTCATAACGAACTTTTCAGATACGTCCGAAGTCAATATTCTCGATTATTTGAATCAGAACAACCAAAACGCAAAACGAATCCTTCACTTTTTTCGGTCGTCGAAGTCGGCCGCTTCATTGAATCGATAAATTACACGAACGCCTTGATTTGTGATTCAAAGCCGTCGGAAATCCAGGCGCTTGAATTACTTTCGATCGACGAATATTATTCGACCGTTTCGACATGGTTCAAGATTGTTGAAGACAAAAACGCGGCAATTGGCGGCGAATCGGGCCGTTCGGCGAAAACTTCCGGAAGAATGTCTTCAAAGACTTGATTTTTTTATCTTTGTACTATGGCCGTTAAAAATGTAGTATTCCGTTTATCAGCCGAAACCGCACAATTGCGGCGCGAATTGGCCGAAGTCCGAAAACAGATTGAAGGAACGAACCAGGAAGTCGAAAAGGTTGACAAGACCTTCGCCGGCCTGGAAAAAACAATCAAGCGCGCCGGCGTCGCAATCGCGGCCTTGTTCGCCGGTCAACAACTTCTTTCGTTCGGTCAAGATGCAATCCAGGCCGCCGCGGACTTTGAAGCGCTTGAAATCTCATTCACTACATTTTTAGGATCCGCCGAAGAAGCGACAAAGGTCTTGTCCGACCTGGAAAAGTTCAGCGTTTCAACGCCTTTCACGCCTGAACAAGTTCAGAACGCCGGTCGTGCGCTTCTTGCGTTTGGCGTCGAAGTCCAGGATCTTGAAGGAAGCCTTGCAAGGATCGGCGACATTTCCGCCGGAACCGGAAAAGACTTCAATGAATTGGCCGTGATCTTTGGAAAAGCAAAGGTCGCCGGAACCTTGTTCGCTGAAGACATTAACCAATTGACCGAAGCCGGCGTTCCGGTGATCCAGGAATTCGCCAAGCAATTAGGCGTTTCCGAAGATCAGGTCAAAAAACTCGGATCCGAAGGAAAGATTTCTTTCGCGAACCTGGAACAAGCGTTCACGGATCTAACTTCCGAAGGCGGAAAATTCTTCGGCTTGACGGACGCCTTGTCACAATCAACGGCCGGACGCCTTTCAACGCTTCAAGGAAACTTCGATCAGTTGAAACGATCAATCGGCGAAGGCCTTCTTCCTGTTTTTGAATTCTTCTTGAATATCGCCTTTTCGGTCCTGGACACGCTTCAAAATTTGCCGCAATTCTTTGAACAAAACCGCGTCGCGATCGTGTCTTTTGCCGCCGGCGTGACCTTGCTTGTCGGCGCGTTGACCAGGTCAAGACAAATTCAAATCGCGAACACAATATCAACCGCGGCCGGAACCGTGGCGAATCGTGTCGCCGGCGTCGTTACAAAGGCGCGCGGAATAACGGTTTCAGCCTTCGACAAGATCCAAAAAGCGCAAACGATCACACAAAAGATTTCAACCGCCGCCACAATTGCAGGAACGGGCGCCGTTCGTGCTTTTTCCGCCGCTATCAAGGCAAATCCTTTAGGATTACTTTTGACGGCCGTGACGGTCGGGATTGGCCTATTTGCGGACTTTGGAACTGAAGTTGAAGATTCGTCCGAAGCGACGCTTGATCTTGAATCGGCGTCGAATTCACTTGCAAAGGTGACGCAAAAGACGAACGACCAGGTCGCGAAGGAAGCCGCTGAACTGAAGCTTTTGATCAATGAACTGAAAAGAACAAACGCAAATTCTGAAGAACGCGCCGCGCTGATTGAAAAGATAAATGACGAATACGGAACAACGTTGAAGAATCTTTCGGATGAAACCGCCTTCGTCAATCAACTCGACGCCGCTTATTCAAATTTTGTTGAAACATTGAAAGAACGGATCTTCCTTCAGGCAAAACAGGAAGAATTGACGCGTCTTTTGACCGAACAAATCAAGCTTGAAGAAGCGCTTGGAAATCTTCAGGCGCGAAGATTAGCCGAACAATTCACGCAAGGAATCGGCGGCTTTAACGGCGCAACAATCGTCGCAAACTTTGAAAACATTATCGCCGAAGCTGAAAAAACAGGTCAATCAATTCAAGCGATAATTGACAAAAGTTCGCTTGCAATTGGAACCGCCGAACAAATCGAAACATTCAAGTCGTTTTCGGCCGAAGCAAAACAGACATTCGCGTCAAATGTTGACGCGCTTCGCGCTTCAAATCAAGCTTTTCAAGACGAAGCAAAAAATTTGGGCGTTCCGCTTAATCAATTACCACAAATCAAGATCGCCGAAGAACTTGACAAAGTGGCTCAAAATACGGTCACAATCACAAACGAAGCCGGTGAATTTGTGGCGCTTACATTTGAAGAACTTGTCGCGCAATTGGGCGGCGTTCAAGAAGCAATTGACGCCTTGTCGGTTTCGTTTACTGGCCTGGGAACCAATGTAAAAAAATCAGGAACCGCCGGATCGAAGGCCGTCAAAGAAGTCCGTGACCTTCTTCCAGGTTTGCAAAAGGAAATTCAAAGCCTTCGCGACGAATCGACGAAATTCCTGATTGATACGGCCGGATTTGACGAAGTCGAAGAAGCGAACCGTCTTCTTGAACTTCAGATCGATATAATCAAGCGAAATATTGCGACCAGGATCGCCGAAGCGAAGAAGGCAGGTCAAGCAACGCCGGCGGTCTTAAAAGCTTTTGCAGAACTGGAAAAGGCCGCAATTGAACAAGCTGAAAAAGAAACGCAAGAATCAATCCGAAAAGGCCTTGAGGAACGTGAACGCGAAACGATCAAAACGCTTGAAGAAATCAATCAAGTCGAACTTGAAACCGAATTGTTTTTGATCGAACAAAGGATCCAGGCGCTTGAAAAGAAGCGCGCCGAATTGACTGAAGCCGGACTTCCGACCGAAGCCGTTGAAGATCAGATCCGCGAAGCGCTTCAACGCCGATTTGAAGTTCAGCGTCAAGCAATTATTGACAATTCCGAATTTCAGCTTCAAAATGAAGAACTATCCGCCGACGAAAGGATCTTGATTCAAAAGGAAACGGATCTTGAAATCCTTCGCCTTGAAGCGGATCTTGTTGACGAATTGGCCGCGCTTGAAGAAGAAAAGACGAAGAAGGTCCAGGAAGAAGAACAAAAACGCCGGAAGGCTATTCAAGACGGAATTTCGGACGTCGCGAAGGCGACGAAAGATCTTCTTGATCAGATCCTTGAAGCGCAAATCGCGCAAACTGAAGGCGCTATTCGTGCGCAAAGGACACGCGTCGAACGTGCGACCGAAATCGCTGATCAGGGAAACGCCGCGCTTCTTGAAGCCGAACTTGATCGCCTGGATAAATTACAGGCCGCGCGCGAAAAGTTTGTCCGCGCACAACAAGCGCTTGCGGTTGTGGAATTGGTCGCAAATTCAGCGATCGCCGTTTCAAAGGCGGCCGCGCAAGGCGGCGCCGCGGCTCCCTTCACAATTGCGGCGACATTGATTGCACTTGCGGCCGGCCTGGTTGCGGCAAAGGTGACCGCACAAAACGCGATCCAGGGATTCGCCGAAGGTGGTTTCACCGGATCCGGCGGCAAATATGAACCGGCCGGCGTGGTCCACAAAGGCGAATTTGTATTCGACCAGGAAAAGACCGCGAAATTCCGTCCACTATTTGAAGCAATCCACAAAGGAAGGGATCCTTTATTGACCGAAGGAATCAATCAACAACTTGTCGCGATCAACAATCACGGCGTTGAACAACGCCTTGAACGGATCGAAAAGGCAATCAAGAAACAACGCGGATCTTCCGTTCATATTGACGAACACGGAATTCACGCGATAAATTCAGAAATCGAATTCAAGCGGAATCGGATCCGCAACAAAGCGCGCTAAAAATGGGAATGAAAATTGAACTAAACGGAACTTTCTTGAATGGTCGAATTGACGGCCTGGAAGAATTCCGCGTGACACTTCGATTCGCGTCCGATGAAAAGCGCGTGACAAGATCTTTCACGTCTGAACTCGTTTTATATGACGACGGCTATTCGATTATAAAAGCTAACTTGATCGACAATCCGAACGGATTCGCGGACACGGTTCCGATCAGGATCTTCGACGATTGTTGCAAGGAACCAGTTTTTGAAGGCGTTGTTCGTGGTGACACAATTGATTGGTGCGAACCTGGTTGTTCCGTGACGATCACGGCCGTCGAAAACGACGCCGCCTTGAATTGTGTCAAGTCTTCGGTGATTTCTGACTTCCTTTGGAACGGAACGCTTTTGAACAATCCGGAATATCAAAATCCGCGTCCGGTCCGATATTGTCTTGAAGAACGTCCGGCGTTCATGCAATTCTTGACGATCCTGATCTTGTCCGGATTCAATATCGCCTTTTTTTCGATCATCATTCCGATTATTACGGTCCTTGCGCCGATCATTGTGATCATTCTTGCTATTTGCAACGTGATTCATGTCATTTGTTCGATTCCTGGGATTGGTTGCACTCCGCCGAATTGCGGCGGCCTGAATCCGCTGAATTTCCCGATCGTCGGCGACATTATTTCGATCATGCAAGAAATAAACAATCGGATTCTTGCTTGTGGCCGCGGTCATCCTTCGCACTACGTTCGGACCTACATTCGGAACGTTTGCGCGCGTTGTGGATTGACCTTTCAAAGTTCAATCCTGAACGATCCGGCGTCGATTTATTACAATTCCGTACTATTCGCCGCCGAAGTCGAAAAAGGCGTTTATGATTCGACGCCGATCTTCGCGAACCGTCCGATCTTAACCCTGGAACAATTGTTGAATGAATATTTGAATATAACCTTCAACGCGGATTGGCGGATCATTAACGGCGTTCTAATCTTTGAAAGAAAAGACTTCTTCTTCAATGGCGTCAACTGGATCGATACTGAACAACTGATCAACCAGGGCCGAATAATTGACGGACAAGTTTGTTTCACCTGGATCGACGACGACCGGCCGGCCTACGGGAATTTTGCTTACACGCAAGATTCGCAAGAATATATCGGAAACGAAGCAAAGGTCCGGTTCGACGATATTGTCGAATGGAACATTCCGGTCAATGAATTCCAGGCCGGCGAACTGAAGAAGGTGATTCCGTTCGGCGCGGCGCGCTTCCGTGACGACGGTCTTGATCTTGACGTATATTCGTTTTTTGTCACCTTTGCCGGTGGAATCGTGAACGCGCTTTATTTCGGCGCCTTTTCAGCATGGCAAAACGTTTTATTGATGAATCAACACACGGCTTTGAATTACAAGTTGTTGATCATTGACGAAACGGTTTCCGACAATCTGAACGCCTTCGTCCGGAAGGATTACGACAACACCTTCACCGGTGGAAACGTGGTCGTTGATGGAAACAACGTTCCGACCGACGAACGCTTCAATTATCCTTATTGGTTCCAGGAAGGAAACTTGAACAACCTTTATTCGTTGTTTCACTACATTGACAATCCGCGACAACCGCAATCGCAACAATTTGAATTCGACTTTTCGTTCGTGTTTGAATGTGATGAATATAAAACATTCGATTTCGACAAGGCCGTTCGCCTGATTCAAGGCGGATCCGTCAAACAGGGAACGCCGGAAGAACTTGAAATCGATTTTATCAATAGAATAATAAGAGTAAAAGGAAAGGTCTAAATATGCCACAATTAACCGGTTGCATTCCGTTAACGCCTTCAGTCAACAATTTATTCGTGAATTGTTGTTGTCAAATTACTTGCTACCTGGAATTATCAGGCGGCGAACCTTCAAGGCTGATCGATTCGATTTATTTGAACAATCCGGTCAATTCGTCGATTGTATCAATCAACGGCGTTCCGTACACGATTCCGACCGGTCCGCCTTTGCCGATAAATTTGACACCTGGAACTTCGATCGAAATTGTTTTTGAATTTTGCGGCGGCGCGAATCCGCTTGACGCCTTTTCCGAACAACTTGTCGTCACCTGGACAAGTCAAGGCGGCGGCGCGCAACAATACACGTTTGACTTCTTGACGCTTCAACCGTCGAACTATTTGACGCCAATTGCGCCGCAAACGCTTGATTTCGGTCTTGTCCAGGTTGGGAACGCGGCCGTGATTCAATTGCAGGTCGAAAATCCGACGATTTGCACACAAACTTATACTTGGTCCTTCGTTGGCGCCAATTGCGCGGATCTTTCCGTCAATCAACCGTCACCGTTCCAGGTTCCGCCGAACACGTCCGTTCCGCTTCAAATAACTTTCGCGCCGAATTCGCCTTTGACGGTCAATTGTGAAATTCAACTTCAGGTTTGCGGATCCGAAGACGCCGGTCAACGGTTTATCGTTGGCGCTTCCGTGATCGGTTCGCTTTGCCTGGATTGTGTTTCGATAAAATTGAAGACCGAAAACGCTTATCTTCCTGATTCGCCGGAACTTTGCGGCGGATCCTTTGAAGTTTACACAAGCGGCGCAATTGCAGAAAAGAAGACATTTGAACTTGAATACGAATATACGTTCGGCCTTCCGGATGGAATGGAAATTTGGTTCAATCCTTACTTGTTCGGCGACATTTGCGACTTCGTTCAATTCTACGCGGCCGGACAAATCGATCAACCGCCGCCGGTCGCCTTTTATGCCGTTTGGAACAATGCCGTGATTTCGCAAGTGATGAACATTGTCGGCGCCGGCGTTTCGACAAATAGTCAAAAGAACTTCAGCGCAACAATTCAAAAAACCGGCGTGACTTCGTTCAAGATCTTTTTTGAATTTTACCTTCTTGCGGATCGTGATTCCTGGTTGAATCCGTCGTTGTTGTTCAACAATCACAAGCTTTTGAAGAATCTGTCAAGCGCTCCGACGATCCTTCAAAACGTGTCGCAATGCGTTTATAATATCGAAAAGCGCTTTTGTTTCCTTTTATACCTACGGGATCCGGCGCGGATAGAACTTCTTCCATACGCGCGGCCGTTTGAATGTTTTGAAGTTGAATCGATCCGGACAACGCTTCGTTTCTACAATGACGGCTTGTTCGCCGGTCCTTCGGAATTCTCGAATCCGATCTTCACTTTTGAAAGAAACGGAAGTCCGGTCGGAAACTTTTCAACAATCTTTGAAACAACGGCTAAATTTCAAGTCGATTTCGCGGACGGAATTTCAAATATTTTGTTTTGGCTGATTGACGCGTCGAATTTTGACGATTCCGTCGATTTTTACACGAATTACGATTCAAGTCGCGCCGAAATCACAACGATCGCCGGTCCTGGATTGATCGACAATCACTTGCGAAGTCCGTCGCAAGGCGTCACGCTTTTAGGCGGATCTACTTACGAAGTACAAGCGCGGATCGGAACAACCGTCGATCCAGGCGGTCAATATTATTTGATTGCAATCGTTTATTCGCTTCCGGACGGAAACGGCGATCAATTCGTCAATTCATTCATAACAAAGAAGCCGATCAGCGTGACGGACGTTCCGGACGAAAACGATTGTTGTCCGCTTGAAGCCTTGTCCGTCTTCCAGGATTACAACGCCGGCTTTCCGATTCACTTCCTGAAGCCGACAATGAAAGAACGGCTTGAACATTATATGTTTTTCCAGGCCGGCGATCTTGAACAATGTTTGATTGATTGGGGCGTTCCTGGAACCTGGAACGAATACGTCACGCGCGTCCGTTGTAACGTATTCCGCGAAGAAGTTGATTTCCCGATCGTCGGAAAGACAACCTTCTTTTATTACGGCGAATATCAATCGCAAAGGATTGTCGGATTTCCGGCAAACTTCAACAACTTGACGCCGCCTTTCACCGTCGAAGAATTCGGAACCCTGATCGCTTCAAAATTGCCTTTCCGCGTTCGTTGGGAAGACAATCTTGTTCCGACGAATATTCAGGTCGCCGACAATACGACGCCGTTTCAGCGCGTTCCGGCCGGACCTTCCGGACCTGGTTACGCGTCAACGCTCGGAATCACTTACGATTGGGCCGGTCAAGAAATTATTCTTGAATACCTTGTCGAATTGGACTTTTCCGCGGCCTTCGGATCGTCCTTTCAAATGTGCGCGCACTTTCGCGCGAAGATCGTTCCTTTCGACTTTGAAGGAACCGTCTTCCGGAACCTGGACGAAATCAAATGTTTTGAACCGAACTTTGAAGTTCCGAACATTCCAGGGCCGGAAATCACCGGTCCGATATGCAACACGCAATTCAATTATATTTGGATCGGCGTTCACAAGACGCTTGTCGGCGCTCATTCGTTTATTGCCTTCCTGGAATTGCTTCCTTCAGCACTCGCGAACCTGGAAGAAGAAGATCCATATTTTTCGACCGCGCCGTTTCCGCTTGTTGCGCTTGATTCGGCTTCGATTTATGACGCTGATCACCTTTTCGACGGTTTGACCGATTACGCTTATTTCAAGATCGATTTGAATACTATTCCGGCCGGTCAATACGAAGTTTGCGGTCTTGCGAAGTTTGTTCCGGATCCTGGTTCAATTATTCCGATTCCTTAAAATTCTGTAAATTTGAAACAATGAGAAACGAAATTTTTGAACTTCTTGAACCGCTTTTCAGCAATACGCTTTCACTTGATCCGGCGGCGTTCGCGATTGTGAACGCTGATTTTTTGACCGGTCTTCGGATTGAAAGTTCTTGGATGAAATTCCAGGCTTCGACGGTCCAGGCGATCACGATCGGCGATTTGATCAAGGTCATTGATCAGGATCCGGACGGAACGCTTGTAATTGAAAAAGCGCTTCAAGGCGAAAAGCCGTTCGGCGTTTGTATCAACGACGTTGAACTTGAAGTTTGCGCCTTTTCGATCTTTCCGGTCAAGGTGATCGGCGGCGTTTCAATAGGTCAAGAATTAATCGTTTCCGCGACGCCTGGGATCGCTGAAGCGGCGGCCGGACAAAAGGCGGCGATTGCACTTGAAGACAATCCGGATCCGGCGGAAAAGTTGGTTTTATCTTATTTCAAACCCTATGTCTAAAATATATTGCCCGATACCACTTCCGGACGGCGTCCTTGAATCGGACTTCATTGATACGTTGTCCTATATTCGATGCAAAGGATTGACGATTCTTGATTGTGGCGACGACGATTGCAACGTTCCGGTTGTGAACAATGGTCTTTATTTATGCGATTGCGCGGATTCCTGGAATTGCAATCTTTGTCGAAACGATCTTCCGTTCTTCAACCTGGTCAACCTGGAAGACAAGCTTTATTTCCAGTTTCAACAAGTCGATAATGTCAACGGACAAATTCCAGGCGTCGGAAATTTTACGCAAGGTTGGGATTCCGGCTTTGCGCGTGCCGAAATTTACGATTGTTGCAACGATACGCTTTTGACGAATCTGATCACAAGCGTCGCGGATGGTCACGTCGTCGGCCTGATCGAAGAATTCGACATTCAAGGAAATCCAATTTATACGAACTATCAAGCGCTTTGTCTGAATGTCCAGGAAATCAACGAATTGTTTCCGGATCCGAACAACCTTTCCGGCAATTGCTTTTATTTCAAGTTCTATTTTATAAACAATCCGGAACTTGGAACCGAAGACGAAATTTGTTCGGAACCTTTCCGCCTGAATCCTTGTCAAAACAAGATTCAAACGACATTGATTCGCGGCGTTTATCCGAATGGTTCGCGCGATTGTTTCGGCTATTATTACGGCGGTCCGAAACTTGGAAGTCAAATCGGGATTCCGTTCACCTGGTTCAATGAATATCGTGTCCGCGGCTCCCTGGAATTGACCGGATTTGAAATCAACAAAGACACCGTCACGCGACGCTTGCGCGCCGTCAATGCGGAAAAATGCGAAATATATCGATTCGCGACGTTTGGCGTTCCTGAAAAGGTCGCCGGAATTATCGCGAACCAGGTCGCCGCAAAAGAAGTATATTTGAACGAAACGCTTCTTCAGTTGAACGCGGCAATTGAGAAAAACAACGAAATCGGTTCACAATGGTTCATTGAAACCGAATTCAAACGTTGTGATTGTTACCGTGATTTTAGTTGTGAATAACCTTGAAAGAAATGATCGACATTGTTGAATTGAACAAAAATCTTCCGACGCTTGCGGATCCTGAACTTTACGAAGATTGGAAGACGGTCCGCGAAGATATGTTTGTCCATACGCGCGGCGCGCTTCCTGAAAAATTGCTTTGCACAAGGCGACCAAACGAAGCGCCTGAAGTCTTTGAATACAGAAAAAGCGCTTACGAACCGATTACGAAGGGATCAATGAACCGCGCGATCGATAAACTTTATCGGATCTTTCAGGCGGCGAACTTTTCGATCCAGGTTTCCGAACAACTTGACGCGTATTTGTCCGAAAAGACCTTCAGGAATCAATATTTTTACGACTACATTCAAAAGTTTGTCGTCCGGCGAATGATCGAAGATCCGAACGGTTTCCTTGTTTGGCTTCCTACCGGCGAAGGCTTGACGGATCCTTCGCAAAAGGTTGACATTTATCCGGTTGTCGTTGGTTCCGAATTGGTCAAGTTTGTAGGTCACGACGTTTTGACCTGGTTCATTCCGGACGAAAAAAGCGTCATTCGCGAAGGCGGAAAGAATGTCGAAAAAGGCGAAGTTTATATCACGATGACACCTTCAGCGATTTACAAACACTATCAAACAGGATCCACGGACAAGAAGCGGTTTGAATTGGTCGAAATCTATCGTCACGAAATCGGGATCGC
>JABAHS010002042.1_pt1 | contig 36340 bp, 39 predicted proteins | sample 7062111 | NCBI WGS metagenome assembly JABAHS01 (sample SAMN14534600, study PRJNA622989) | marine sediment metagenome | biome: marine biome [ENVO:00000428]; feature: marine pelagic biome [ENVO:01000023]; material: deep marine sediment [ENVO:00002113]; isolation source: pool of 4 deep marine... | reverse complement strand
TAGTAGCAGACCCCCGCTGACGGACTGCGCCGGGCGTCTACACCGGATTGCACCCGGTTGTAGTCGAGCAAAACACGTCAGTGTCGGACGGAGCGGGGAGCAACCGGTCCGTTCCCACCGGACCCGGTTGAAACCTTCATCCTCAAAGCTTGAAACATGGGGCTAGTCCAGCGCGTAGATGCAACCCTGCGATACTTCATTGCCGACTTTGAATTCGACACCACAGTTCGGATCATCAATTGGCATCTCATCGGGTTCAACACTCACGTACACCTTACCGTCCTGATAACACAAGCCGCGATGCGTGTCGCAGCGGGAATCCTCCTTGAGAACCCCGTAGCGCCAAACCGTACTATCTGCCTGAAACCCGATCAGCAGTCTATAGGAGGAGGTGCCACCTTCCAGCTTCTCGGCGTCCGCCATGTAACCTCCCCCCGCAATGACCAACCAGTCGCTCTCCTTTCTTGTGCCACGATACATCCACCACTTCCCTCCATGTCTGATCCGCGGCCTGCCCAGCTCGCTACGCACATCGTTCTTGTGCGTCACTCCGATTTCGACGAAATCCAGACGTTCCTTGCCAAATGGATGCGGCTCTCCACCGCCAATCGGAATTATCACGCATGACGCAAGTAGACAGCTCGCTGCTAGCACCGTAGGACGCACAACGACCTGGAACACGCATCTATCCCCCTTCACATCGACTCGGACAGCATCTGCTTCCAGTTGCCCGCTCTCAATCAGGGATGTTGCTTATGCTCAACGAGATTCTAGCTACGGCTTCGGACCCCCTGATCAATCAGAGAGACATTCGAGCTTATTTGAAGCACAAGTCACCCGCTCCTACGGTATCGGGTAAACGACTGGTCTGGCTCGGAAGCAGACCTCACCGCCCGCGGCCCAGAACGTCCGCTATTGGGCGGGAATCGGACGTTCCCGTCGTGCGTTGCAATAGACCACTAATGGCCGAGAGTGCCATGCGTTGTCAGTGATCGCTCACTTGCAGAGACGCTCAATCGCGCGCCAGTTCTCCGTTTAACCGCGTCCCGAGGAGAAGCCTTACGAACGCATTGAAACCTGTAGTGATTAGAGCGAGCACACCAACCACGTAAGGCCATGCAGCCCCCAAAATCGCGATGTTGGCGGTCAGCAATACCAACGCGACGAACATCACTGGCGCCATGAACCGAACAGATGCCGCTCCGGCATAGTCGGCGCCCTTTCTGCGAGCCTGTCTAGATCTGAAGATCGAGATGCCGAATATCCACAACACCTGAAGCGCGCTACCGGTGCGCCAGGCCAAGCTCTCGTCAAGCACGTCGAGCAGCACGAACGGTAGGAACGAGAAAGCACAGGAGATCGCACTCCCGGTGAGCAGCATCTCGAGGAGGAGCTGATCGGTTGCTGTCCAGGTACCATCTCCTCTCCGGTTGAACGCAGCAACGACGCCTGCGAAGCCGGCGATCGCGATTGATACTTCTATGCCGCCGGCCAATGCGTTTTCCCAGTTCATAGTTACGTCTCCCGCAAAGCTGCCAAATACCCGCCAACTTTAAACAGGCCAAACCGGGAATGTCTGCTTTTGCGCGGGAAGCGGACATATTGGTTAGTGCCCGCTAACTTCCGCTAACCGCCAGGAACGGACCCAGCGGAGCACAATTCCAAGCTGTAAGTCTGCCATTGAATGTTTGCTACTCGGGTGGGCTGCGTGCCGGTGACGGTGCGGAGGCCGTCGGTGTTCACTGCGAGGCGAGAAGCGAGAGAGGTTCCCATGGGGTGGAACGCCTTTGGAGCCATGAGAGAGATCGTGCAGCCCTATTGTCTATTGTCGTGCCTGGAAGATATACCGCTCAGAAAACCACTACACCACGGGCATCGTGGCCCGCGTGCATCTTATCCACAGCCTCATTGATATCCTCCAGAGCGAAGTGATGCGTGATCAGTTCATCCAGCTTGTATTTCCCGCTGCGATAAAGATCCACAGCGAGTGGGATGTCCTGCGTTGGTCTCGAGGTCCCGTACAGGCAGGCCATTAGCGTTTTCTCGCAGGCGGAAAGCTCGCTCGCGGGAAGCAACACCTCAGAATGGGCAGGGTTTACCCCGATAGCGACCAACGTGCCGTCGATGCAGAGGCAGTCCCAACCCTGGCGAACGATCTCGGGGACGCCCACGACCTCGAACACGTAATCTGCGCCCAACCCGTTAGTTAGTTCGCGAACGGCCTCCGGCACGTTCACGCCGGTTCCGCTGCGAATCACATCCGTCGCGCCGAACTCGCGAGCCATCGAGAGCTTGTCCTCGTGCAGATCAACAGCGATGACCTTGCGTGCATTCACCATTGCCGCTGTTTGAATGACGTTCAAGCCCACGCCGCCGCAGCCAAGCACGACGACAGATTTCCCCGCCTCCACCCGGGCGCGATTAAGCACCGCAGACATACCAGTGAGGACGCCACACCCCGTGAGGCAAGCCGCCTCGAATGACACGTCCTGTGGAATGGGAACCGCGTGTTTCTCGCTGCAGATCAGCTGCTCGGCGAGCGTGCCAATCGAAGCGAACTGATACAGTGCCCGACCTTCGGCGTCGCGCGCGCGTAAGCCACCATCGGGGTTCTGCCCCGAGAAGATGGTATCGAGTCCCCACAGGCATAGGTTGGGGCGTCCCTTAACGCAGTTTGCGCACACCCCACAGGCGATCAGCGCGGATAGCACGACATGATCACCCACCTTCGTTTGCGTAACCTCGCTGCCCGCCTCCACGACCACCCCCGCGCCTTCGTGGCCGAGGATCATGGGCAGCGGAAACGGCAACGCCCCTTGCTGGACGGCGACGTCCGAGTGGCACAGTCCGGTCGCCTTGACCTCAATGCGGACATCGTTCGGTCCCAATTCGCCAAGCTCGATATCCACGACCTCGATTGGTTTACCATACTCGTAGCTGACTGCGGCCTTCATCACTCCCCCACTCGACTTGCAAACATGCCGAAGCCTACCATGGTGGCCGACCCGCGAAACCATGACCTGCTGCGCCGCGTAGAGCGCGCCATGGATTTTGCCCGAGTGTTTCTCGCCGGATAGTCCAGTTGGTTTCAGATGTTTTCGTCTGCGGTGCGGGTGGTCGATAACCAATTGGACCGTTTGGCCGTACGTGGCTGTCGTGATTGCGCCAGCGCTCGGCCCGGATCACCAGACACTGACGGCTGTGCTCATCGATCACCGTCAACGTCCGGAAGGCTCAACCATCCCGGGTCCGATCCATCGCGAAGTCATAGGACCAGACATGATGCTCGTGCGTTGGCCTCAGACGAACACACGAACCATCGTTGAGCCCTAACCTTGCCCACTTAGGCTGTTTCTGGGGAATAGGCTGTTTCTGGGGAACCTTGAGCCCCTCTTCGAGAATGGCTTTATCCCAAGCTGCCGACAGACTTCACCCGTGGTCTGTCCGCCAGCCAGCGTGATCTCCGCCTCGCTCAACATAGGAATGATCTGCTCCGGCTTGTACTGCCTCCCCGCCATATCCGTCTCATGCCATAGTGAAAGTCGCTCTCATTAAAATGGAGTCGGTACAGGGGAGCGGGTCAGTTCCCAGTTCTCACAGCGGGTGGCCATGACACCGAGCGTGCAATTGCTGCTCAATCCCGCGCTCAACCCGGAGGAGGACACGATCTGGGTCGGGGGGCTGCGATTCCGACTATCGCTCCAGGCGACCTCAAAGAAAGGCGAAGAATCAATAAATTCTCCAGATCCCGGTACTGCCCAACCAAAGCCGACTGGTTCAACGGACAAGTGAGAGATTTCCGAAAACCTTGCCTATAGCGCCTCTACCGAGTCCGCCGATCAGACGCCCCAGACCGTCGGCATACCAATCAAAATGGATCGCCTTTAATCCAAGCCACGGCATCGAGACCCGTCGACATCAGAAACACGCCGACCACGACACGGCTGAGCCGTTGGTGGCGTTTCTCGAGTGCCCGCAGTTTCGTCGTTGCGGCGCTGAGCTCACGGCGCAGCTTCTCGGCTGGCTGCGACTCGGCTACCTCCTTGGCTCGCGCATTTACGCTCGCACCGATCGCCGTGACTGCTGCTCCGGTGGTCGCCGCCGTTGCGCCCAGTTTGGAAAGAAAAATCCGTCGGTTCATCGCTGGAGACTCCTTCTGCCTGTAGATCGATGATAGCCTCCTAGGCGGGGCTACATTCAAGGGGAGCCTGAAGCTAACCTATTGATTTAATTGGTGGAGCCAGACGGGATCGAACCGACGACCTCTACAATGCCATTGTAGCGCTCTCCCAGCTGAGCTATGGCCCCACGATGCCGCCTCGAGCGAGACGGAAGAGGGGGCGGATGGTAAGAACCCGGCGATCGGGAGTCAACATGTCGTCCGAGCCAGCCCGGTCGCAGAATCCACCGATGCATCCGATCCACGGCCCGCCCATGATGGCTGGCTGCTCGAGAAAGCACAGGACATGACCAAGAACCAGACCGGCGGGCCGGCCTTGAAGCGCGCGCTGAATCTCCCCTTGCTCACCCTTTACGGGCTGGGCACGACCGTCGGCGCAGGCATCTACGCGCTCCTGGGGGAAATCGCAGGAGCCGCCGGCTACGGAGCCCCCTTCTCATTCCTGATCGCGTCGCTGGTGGCGGCCTTCACCGCCTGCTCGTTCGCGGAGCTGGCTGCACGCTTTCCCCGGGCCGCAGGAGCGGCCCTGTACGTGCAGAGGGGCCTGGGAACGGAGCGTCTGTCTACCATCGTCGGGCTGCTCGTGATCGCTTCAGGCCTGGTCTCTTCTGCTGCCCTGGTGAACGGCTTCCACGGCTATTTGCAGGAGTTCGTAGAGGTCGACCGTATCATCGCCATCCCTGCGATCTGCCTCGCCCTGGGCGCCGTTGCGGCCTACGGAATCGTTCAGTCCGTGACCGTTGCGGCGGTAATCACGGTCGCCGAGATCGGCGGCCTGATCCTGGTGATCGTGGTGGGCGCGGAGAACTTTGCGCTTCTCCCCGAGCGCTGGCCGCACATGGTGCCGGGCACCGCCACAACTTCCTGGGTAGGCGTCCTCATGGGCGTCACTCTCGCGTTCTACGCTTTCATCGGGTTCGAGGACATGGTCGACCTCGCGGAGGAGGTCAAGGACGTGAGGCGCAACATGCCTCGAGGCATCCTGTTGACGCTCTGCATCACCACCCTGCTCTACTTCGTGCTCATGGTCTCCGCCCTGCTCGCGCTGACTCCCGAGGAACTGGCAAAGAGCAGCGCGCCCATGGCAAGGCTCTTTGAGGTCGGTACGGGACAACCCTCGATGATCATCAGCCTCATCGCGCTTTTCGCCATCATCAACGGCGCGCTCATTCAGGTCGTGATGGTTTCCCGTGTACTGTACGGGCTGGGTTCACGACGCAAGCTGCCAGCGTGGTTTGCGCGTGTGAACGCCAGAACCCGAACCCCCCTGGTCGCGACCCTGACAGGCACGGGTGTACTGCTGGTGCTGGCGCTCTCCGGCCACCTGGCTGCGCTGGCCAAGACAACGTCGTTGCTGATGCTCACCATTTTCATGCTGGTCAATCTGGCATTGTGGCGAATCAAGAAGCGGGAAACGCAAGCCCCCGACGTGCCTACGTTCCCGCGCATCGTCCCGGCAGCAGGCGCGCTGCTGAGCGCCGCGTTCGTGTTGCGGGAACTAGTTAACACGCTCGTATGAACGCCCACGCTCCGATCCGCCCCGATCTTCGACGGCCGGTCAGGATCGAGCGGAGAGAATCTCCTGATAGTGCTTTTCGAGGCGTTTCGCCTGCTTCTTGGAGACCCCAAGAACGGCAAGCGCATCGCGAACTCGCATTCGGGTGAGGTCCGGGCCGAGAAACACGAGTGAATCGAACAGGGGCAGCGACACCGGCCTCCCGGAAATGGCTACGAAGAGCGGGAAAAGGAACTCACGGATCTTCAGCCCCAAGCCGTCTGCGAGCGCCTTGCACCGTGCGAACAGATCATCGCGCTGCCAGTGACGCATGGCATCGAATTCCCGCAAGGCATGATCGAGCACCATGACTACCTGCTCACGAGAAAGAGACTTATGCTCGAAATCGGCAGCATCGATGCTTCTGCGATCCCCGAGCAGATAGTCGACCTGACACACAAGATCCGAGAGGCGTTCGGTGCGTTCCTGCACGAGGGGAACGAGAGCGCCGAGCGCTTCCTTGTTTAGGATCCAGTCCGCGATCCGCCCCATGAAATCGTCCGGGCTGAGCGCCCGCAGATACTGGCCGTTGAGCCACGAAAGCTTTTCGAGATCGAACACAGGGCCGCCGAGATGGATGCCGCCTAGCTCGAAGTCATCCGCCATGTCATGGGGCCCGAAGAGCTCCCGCTCATCCGGCATGGACCACCCCATCATGCCCAGGTAGTTCACCAGCGCTTCCGGGAGGACCCCGATGCGCCGGTAGTAGTTGACGCTGGTCGGGTTCTTCCGTTTCGAAAGCTTGCTCTGGTCCGGATTGCGAAGGAGCGGCAAATGGCAGAGAACGGGCATTTCCCAACCGAAGTACTCATACAGGAGTTGATGCTTGGGCACGGAGTTGATCCACTCCTCGCCCCGCAGAATGTGGGTGATCTCCATGAGATGGTCGTCCACCACGACCGCCAGGTGGTAGGTCGGATATCCGTCGTGCTTGATGAGCACCTGCATGTCGACCTGGGCCCAGGGAATTTCGATTGCGCCTCGCAGCGCGTCCTCGAAGCAGCAGGTCCCTTCGGCCGGGATCTTCATCCGAATGACATGCTCTTCGCCCGCGCCGAGCCGGGCCCGCACCTCCGCTTCGCTCAGAGAAAGACACAGGCCGTCGTAGCGCGGGTTCTCCCCCGCCTCCCTCTGGCGCCGGCGCATCTCATCGAGCCGGTCGCCTGAGCAGAAACAGTGAAAGGCGTGGCCGTCAACCACCAGTCTATGCGCGTGCTCCTGATAGATGTGCTTGCGCGCACTCTGCCGGTAGGGCCCGAATGGGCCGCCGACGTCGGGGCCCTCGGTCCATTCGAGACCAAGCCAGCGGAGGGATTCGAGAATCATCTGCTCAGACTCCGGCGTGCTGCGGGCAACGTCGGTGTCCTCGATCCTCAGGATGAACTCACCGCCCTGGCTCCTGGCAAACACCCAATTGAACAGCGCCATGTAAGCGGTGCCGACATGGGGATCGCCGGTCGGGGATGGTGCAACTCGCGTGCGGACGTTCATGGGCCGCGAATTATACGGGGCGGCGGACACCCAACGCGAGCAGCGGTGGGAGTACTTGAGGCCAAATGAGAGGCCGACCGGCGAGCCGACCGGCAGACTCGATCGCTGCTTGGCGCGTTATCCCGCCAGTGGCTGGTGGACGGGCTGCAGAGCGGGAGTTTCCTCGCGGTCGGGGTCGAGCGTGACGATTTCCCAAGCGTCCTCGTTCTGCAACAGGGTCTGCGCGAGACGATGGTTGAGAGCATGCCCGGATTTGTAGCCCCGGAAGTGAGCCAGCAGCGGGCGGCCCATCAGATACAGATCACCAATGGCGTCGAGAAGCTTGTGCTTGGCGAACTCGTCCTCGTAACGCAGCCCGTCCTCGTTGAGGATTTCGAAGTCGCCAATTCCAACGGCGTTTTCGAGGCTGGATCCAAGGCAGCGATTGATCATTTGCGCCTGCTCAAGATCCTTCACCAGCCCGAAGGATCTCGCCCGGCTCACGTCCTCGAGGTAGGACCCCTCGTTGTGGCCAAAGCGCGCGCGCTTCGGATATCGATTGAAGACGGGATGGTCGGCAACGAAGGTGTAGTCGGCCTCGAATCCCTGAAACGGCGAGAGGCTGGCGGCGGCATCACCTTCGCTGACTGTGATTTCCCGCTTGACCCGCAGAAACTGCTTTCGCGAGAACTGCTCGCGAACGCCCACGGAATTAATCAGATAAACAAACGGCGCGGCGCTGCCGTCCATGATCGGCACTTCGCCGCCCGACAGCTCGATGATGAGGTTGTCGACACCAAGCCCCCACAGGGCCGACATCAGGTGCTCGACGGTAGACACCTGGGTGCCGCTCTCGCCCAGCGACGTCGAAAGGGTCGTGTCGCAGACATTCTCTACGCAGGCACGCACGGTGGCGTTTCCCGCGTCACCGCGCACAAAGAGGATTCCCGTATTCTCCCCGGCAGGGCGTAGCGTAATACGGACTGTTTCCCCCGAATGGACACCGGTACCGATCGCGTGAACCGCCTTGCGAATCGTTCTCTGTCTCAGCATTACAGGGTTTCTTCTTTCAAATTCAGCAACTTGGGCAAGGACTATACACCTGCTGGGAGCAAAAATGAAGACAAAATGGAGAGAAATATGGAGAAGTATGAAGCAGATCATGGCCTGCAGCCCGAAAAAAAATCATATTTTTCAGAGCATTACCACGAGGGGTTTTTTTCGGCCCGAATCGGCCTGTCAGACAGAATTCACCAGGCGGCGATCACGTTCGGCCGGGTCAGGTGCGGCAGCAGCATCTTCCTCCTGTACCCAGGCACGCTCCCTGTAACGAAGACCCGATCGGTACAGGGCGGCAGCAGACTCCGAGGCCGAAGCCTGCAATTCCGGCGTCGGCTGCCCACCGGCGCCGGTGCCTGCGGCAAGGACGAGGGGAGCAAATGCGCACAGCAGGATCCTAACAGGATGCTCCACCTAAGCTCCGCTCAGTGATATCGAAGAGAACGAGACAGTAACCCGACAGCACCTTCGCAAACGATCCGTCCACTGGCATTGCAAAGGCACGCTGGATAAGCTTGCGGCCCATGAAAACGACCGACGCTGCCGCATTCCGCAAGCTATGCGTAGCGCCCATGATGGCGTGGACGGACCGGCATTGCCGATTCCTGATGCGTTTATGCAGCCCGGCCGCGCGGCTGTTCACGGAGATGGTCACGACCGGCGCGTTGCTCAACGGCCCGAGCCAGCGACTGTTGGCGTTCGACCCTCGAGAGCACCCTGTGGCCATTCAGCTTGGCGGGAGCGAGCCGACGGAACTTGCGCGCTGTGCGGCAATGTCCCAGACCGCCGGGTTCGACGAGGTCAACCTGAATCTCGGCTGCCCTTCGCCCCGGGTACGCCAGGGCCGATTCGGCGCGTGCCTGCTGCGCGAGCCGGGCCTCGTATCAGAGTGCATCCGGTCCATGCGCCAGGCGTGCGATCTGCCGGTCACAGCAAAGATCCGGCTCGGGGTAGACGACCATGACTCCGATCCCCTATTGCGGGAGTTCGTCACGGCCCTGATCGATGCCGGTTGCGACGCGCTGTACCTGCACGCGCGAAAGGCCTATTTAAACGGTCTTTCCCCCGCCGAGAACCGCGAAGTGCCGCCCCTTCAGCCGGAACGCGCCTACGCGTTGAAAGCGCACTTCCCCGGCATGCCGATCGTTTTCAATGGGGGCATATCCCGCGAGGAAACGGCAGTCGAGCACCTAAGGCATCTCGATGGGGTTATGATCGGCCGCGCCGCGTATCACGACCCAATGTTTTTGGCACGACTGGACGCCCGACTCCTCGGCCACGCACCGGTAGCTTTGGACGATATCGTCGTTGCCTACCTGGCCTACATGGAAAGGCAGCTTTCCGGGGGCGCGCGTCTGAACGACATGACCCGACACATGCTGGGTCTGTTCAAAGGCGTTCCCGGCGCCAGGCGATACCGCCGACTGCTCAGCGACGCCAAGCGCCTGAAGGCGAACGATCTGAATCTCGTCCATGAGGCGATCGCCGCGACCACGGCACTGGCTGCGTGAACCAACCGGAGGTGGCTTGATGCTCAGTCAGCTGCTGGCCAGGCTCAAGGAGCCGCTAGCGCAATCTGAGGCCGAGACGGCGGCGCTGCTACCCCTGGCGGCCGCCGTTCTCTACCTGGAGGTCGCCTGGGCCGATCACGACATCGCCGACGAGGAGATGCTGCTGATTCGCCGAACGCTGACGGAGCAGTTCGACCTCGCCCCGGAGGAGGTGGACGTGATCGTCAGCGAATCGAAGGAGCAGCACGACGCCAGCGTGGGACTGTACCGGTTCACGCGCACGATCAACGAGGCATGGGACGAGGAAGCCCGATATCAGCTCATCGTCCGTCTCTGGAGCCTGGCGCTGTCAGACGACGAGCTGCACAGTTTTGAAGAACACACTATCCGCAAGATAGCCGAGCTGCTCTACGTCAGCCACAGCCGCTTCATCGAGGCCAAGCTCACCGCGAAGCGCAACGCCGCTCCATGACCGGCTGATCCTCCACTTCGAGGGCGGCCACCAGGTCCTGAAAAGTATCGCGATTGGATTCGTTCATGGACATGAGCGTTCGATGAGCCTCGAGCACCCGCTCGCGCATGTCGTCCTCGCTGATCACCAGTTCCGGAAGCTCGCCAAGCTGCGCCGTCCGCTCCAGGGGGACCTCGACGATGTGGAACACGTCGTCGAACCCCATGGAAAGCAGTATCCGAGTGATGTCCGCACGGGAGGAGATCAGAGTCGCCACGTAGTCGAAACGCCGCTTGGCAAGGATCGAGAGCTTGGCCAGCAATCCCAGCGAGGTGCTGTCGATGCTCATTGTGTTCGACAGGTCCACCACCACGGATTTGAAGTTGGCGTCGCTGAACATGCGGTCGAGGAATCGGTCCGCCGCGGTGTAGAGCGTCAGCCGAACGTCTCCCTCGAAGAGGATGACGTACACGCCGGCCTGGCATCCAACCAGAATGCGACCCGGCACCTCAGCGCTCCCGCCTGATCAGCAGACACGTCATGTCGTCGGCTGCATCTGTCGCCGTCTGCACCCCTAGCGAAGCCCAGATTTCGTCCACGTCTGCAGCGGACGTCGCCGCGGCAAGCAACTCCGCTTCCTTGTCTGTCAGATCCGTGTCCGACATGGTGTCGAGAACCCCATCTGAGAAGATGACCAACGCTTCGCCCGGGGACAGCGGAACGTTCAGTTCCGGATAGCTGACCGTCTCGAAAAGGCCGACGGGCTTGCCCCGCTGCTCCAAATACTCAGCATCTGACCCTCCGGCCACATGGATCGCCGGCGGAAAATGGCCGGCATTGACGAGGCTGACCACGTTCTCATCCAGGTCGCCCAGGCCGAGAATCATGGCGACGTGCTTGTCTATCTGCTGCTCCAGGAGCTCCCGATTGAACCACTCGAGAATTTCACCGGGCGCCTGCAGCATGCTGGGCCGATACTCACGGCGCAGCCTGCGAGAGAAATTCTTCAGCAGCACGGTCACGAAGGCAGACGATGCGCCGTGTCCGGAGACATCGGCTATGTAGAACACAAAGTGCCGATCCGTGAGGCGGAAGTAGTCGACGAAGTCACCGCTGAGTATCAGGGATGGAACGATGCGGTGCTGAAAACGATATCGATCGATGGCCATGGGCGATGGAGGGAGCATGCCCATCTGGATGTAGCGCCCCGCCCGCTGGTCCCGCTGCAAGGTCGCCACGTATTGACCCAGTCGTTTTTCCGCCTGGGACGCTGCGGCTTGGTTATTCCGCAGAATGTCGTCCACGCGTGTCGAGATGAACTCGTCGTCCGCGGGAACCGTCCAAACGTCGGCGAGGCCCGCGCGAAGCGCGCGAATGAGCACGTCTCGTTCAGGGTTGCGGCCCACGGCGAGGACCACTGGGATTCGTCGATAATGCTGGGCCAACTGCTCGGCCCAGTCGAGATCTCCGCTGATTACCAGATCGGGCGGTGAGTGCTCGCAGATTTCCGAGGCAAACTTGAGATCGGCTGCAGAGATAGGATCGAGACCCAGTTGATCCAGCTGAGTTCTGAAAATCGCCAGAGCCCCTTCATCAGGATCTGCAACAACGAAGCTCATAAAAAGCTTAGCAGGTGCCACATCGATGGGACGCGCACCGTACTCTTATCATTGTTCAAATGCAATAAGACGCGAGCGGCGGGATAGGCACTGCTCACGGCTCCTCCTCCCAGGCCTCGTCCATCATGAAAGGATCCTCCTGCACGGCACCATCCAGGATCAGGTACTCACGCCGCTGCTGGTAAGCCTCACGGACAAACAGATAATTGTCGCCCGCAATCAGCTCGTCCGGACCGATGAGACGGGCACGCCTGTCGATGATGGCGACACCGTAGGCGATGTACCGATCCCGCGCCGGAGAGATCAGCCGCAGGGGGCTGGCGAAAAACTCCACGACCATCCCGAAGGCGTGCCGCAGGTAACCGGGACCCCAGAGGGGCACGACCATGTAGGGCCCAGATGGCACTCCCCAGACCGCTAGGGTCTGACCAAAGTCTTCGGTGTGCTCTTCGATACCGAGTTTGGTCGCGGGATCGAAGATGCCGAGCACGCCCACTGAGCTGTTCACGAGAAACCGGCCCGAGTCGCTCAATGCTTCGTTCGGTTTGCCCTGCAGGAGCTGGTTGACGGCGACCGACGGCGTTCCGAGATTGAGCAGGACGTTGTGGACCGCACGGCGCACGAAGCCTGGAAAGATCTTAGTGTAAGCCTTGGCAACCGGCCTCAGGAACGCACGATCGGCACGATCGTTGACACCGTGGACGCCTCGGTTGGCCGCCTCACCCGCATTGACCTGGGCGACGCCGGACATGGGTGTGGCCAGCGGCGTCAGCGCGCAGAGAAGTATGGTGGCAAACCTCGCTCGCGGTGAGGCTCTGCCGTCACTCACTCGCACCCGAAATCTCGGTGCCCAAGATAATCTCAGCCTCACGCAGGCGCATCATCGTTGCAACCCCTTCGTCGTGAACGACTTGTGAGTCCACCTCGGGCATTTCCTGGCACAGCATCTCCATAGCCGCTGCGCCCGTCACGCCCTTTCTTAACAGCTCCACCAGCCGCAGGGTGGCAGCACTCGCTTCGAGAAACCCGACGGAATCATCCCGGCGGCGGAACACGATCAGGTAGGTCGGGAGCTCCGGCGGAGCGTCGGCGGGGAAATCGGGCCCGATGCGATGAACGGGGTAGCGATAGGCAAGCGGCCAGATCAGCGGGGATACCACCGGGCAACCGCTTTCGAGGTCTCCGGAGGGATCTACGCCGGACTCGGGCATCTCCTCCTCCGCGGTGGCGAGGGCCAGCTCGACCCACTCGTAGTGGCAGAGCTCGAGGAAGTAGTCGGGAAGTTCCGAAAGGTCGCAGGAGCCGACGAAGGTGAGAAACTCCTGAGGGATCTCCACGAAGTACGGCGATTCGCTGGGATGGCGGTGGAGGAAGTCGCGAACCAGCTCATGCCAGGACGCATCTCCCAGCACCTGCTTGGCGACCGGGAAGCCGCTCGCCAGAAAGCTCTCGACATTGTTGTAGACCAGATCCACGTAGATCTGCATGCGCCGCGCATCGAGCCCCTCCGGGCAAGGGTACAGATCCGGGTTGCGCACGTGCGCGGCAAAGTCGAGCTGCCGCGCGCGGAATTCCGGAAGGTTCTCACCCGTTGGCGGCATGACCCGGGCGCACGGCCTCCTGCATGGATCGGATCCTCGCCACCTCCTCGAGCAGCTCGACCAGTGGCGGGAAGTTGAAGTCGCGCTCGAGCAGCGTCGGCAACGCGCCCCAGCGCCTGTAGGCTGTTGCGAGCAGTTCCCATACCGGTTCGGCAACGGCGCTGCCGTGGGTATCGACGCGAAGATCAGGCGCTTCCACGTAGTGCCCGGCGACGTGGACGTAGACCGTTCGACCACCATCGATTCGGTTCAGGAAGTCCACCGGGTCGTATCCGAAGTTAATGGAGTTGACGTAGACGTTGTTCACGTCGAGCAGAAGGTCGCAGTCCGCCTCGGCCAGCACCGCGTTGACGAACTCGAGCTCAGTCAGCTCCTGCCCCGGCGCGACGTAGTAAGAGACGTTTTCGATGCCGATGCGCCTGCCGAGGAAATCCTGCACCTGGCGAATGCGCGAAGCCACGTAACCCACGGCCTCCGCGGTGAACGGAATCGGCATCAGATCGTAGAGATGCCCCTTGTCGTCGCTGCAGTAGCTCAGATGCTCGGTGTAGCACTCGATGTCGTGCTCATCGAGGAACGACCGGAGATCTTTGAGCAAGTCGGCATCGAGCGGGGCTGGGCCGCCGACCGACAAGGACAGCCCATGACAGACCATGGGAAAACGTTCTGAAAGTGATCGGAACTGGCGGCCGAAACGGCCGCCAACCCCTATCCAGTTTTCCGGCGCGATCTCCATGAAATCGACGGCCGAGCCGTCCATGGTGGCGAGTTCCGGGAGCAGGCCGCGTCGCAGACCCAGCCCCGCCCCCTGCACCGGACTAGACATCAGATGTCAGCAAGGACGTGGAATCAGGCAGCACCTCCGCACTTGCCTTCACCGCACTTGCCTTCGGCGTCTTTGTCTTCGCCGCATTTGCCTTCGCCGCACTTGCCTTCAGTCTCTTTGTCCTCGCCGCACTTGCCTTCGCCGCACTTGCCCTCGGCGTGGCCGTCTGCCAGCAGCAGATAGCCGGCGTCGAGTTCCTCGGCAGCAAACGGGGATTCAGCGTTGGCGACGCCGGTGGCCGCAAGCGACGCGGCGAATGCCGCTCCTACCACGGCCGTGATGGGCTTCATTTTGCGATTGAACATCAATAAGTCTCCTCACACGGGTCCGGGAAGGACCCCTCTGTTATGACTCAGAACGCCCTTACCACGAACGCTCCCGTATTGTGACCGGCGCACTGCGCTATGGTTCCGGTTGTTTCCGGTCTGCCGAGTATAAAGCCCCGGCGCGCCGCGGCATACGTGTCAGACCAATCCCAGGCCGCGCTCGAGGGACTCGAAAGATCTGTCAAGGCGCTTGGTTGAAACTCTAGACCGTCCTCCCCCGGCAGCCGCGCGGCCTGCCAGCGGCTCGGCGAACAGCGAGACGCGAAGCTCTTCCATGCCGAACCTCAGTTCCACGACTTCCTCTTCCGTTGCGCCCGGATCGGCCTCCAGGCGCACGAGGCGGTCGCGAAAGCTCGCCATCAGGCGCGCGTTGTCTTCATCGCGCTCCACTCGCCCCTGCAGGTGCTCCAATCGATACCGGGCAGCGTCGAGATAGCGCGGCAGATCGGCAAGCCGGGAGACGGGCACCCGGGAAAGGACGTCGGCAGGGACGAGCTCATCGAGCTGCGTCAGCACATCCCCGACCGCCGCGCTGAACGCTGGCGAGGTCATCGTTTCGCAGAGCGTGACAATCTCGAAGCGCTTTTCCAGAACGGTCTTGAATACCTCCAGCGTGAATGAGAAGACTTCGGACAACTCGCCGCGATGAGCCCGGATACGCCGTTCAAAATCAGCCTCGGATCTCGGCAACGACCGATCGGCAAAAAAGCAGCTCCACGCCGCTGCGCGGAGCAACTCGTCCGCCAGCTGTCTGGCCCCGCCAAGCGCCGCATACAGCAGGCCGAGGCGACGCTCCACATCCAGACCCTTCTTTAGGTGCCTTGCCGTCTGCGCCACGGCGATGAGCGCCAGCCGCGCGAAACCGTCCCTGTTGGCACGGTCCCGCTCGCGCGCATCGGCAAACAGCTTAACCGAGACGCTGTCGCCCGCATCCACCAACGCGGGATACGCGATGGCTTGCCCCGAACGATCATCCAGGCTGACGGATTCGGCCAGCCCACCTCCAGGAAACGCCGTGAGCCCACTGAACTCCAGCTCTGCGGCCGCGGCAGACGCCATGCGCTCCTCTATCTGCGCGCCAAACCGATCGCGGAGCTCGGCCAGATCGCGGCTCTGCGCCAGCAGGTTGTCGTTGCCGTCCACTACCCTGACGTTCATGAGCAGGTGCGGATCGACCCTTTCCCGATCCCAGTCCGCCGAAGCCACCTTCAAGCCGAAGCTGTCGGCGAGAACTCTGCCCAATGCGGGAAGCAGACGACCTTGCCGGAACCGATCGGCGCCGCGCAGCAGGGTAACGATGTCGCCAAGGCGATCGGGCAGCGGCGCCAGGACCCGGCGTTTGGTCTTGGGCAACGAGCGCAGCCACTGCTCCACCAGGGCTTCGAAGAACCCCGGAACCCCCCATTCGAGCGCCTCGCCCACGAGCGTATTCAGCATACCCATGGGAACCGTTATCGACACGCCGTCGTCGGGCTCTCCCGGGGCGAACCGATAGCTCAAAGGGAACTCGACCCCGCGAATCTTCAGGGCGCCCGGATAGTCGGTCTCGGGCATGTCGACATCGGCCACCCCCAGCAACTCGTCATCGGAGAACTTCAGACGTTCTCTCTCTTCCGGCCTCACCTCTTTCAGATACTTCCGAAGCGTTGCGGCCGAGCAAACCTCTCGGGGAAGACGCGCAGCGTACAGATCGGCCTGAGCGGCGTCGCTGATCAGCAAGTCGCGCCGCCGGCCCTTCGATTCCTGGTCCAGTATCTGCTGCATCAGCGCCCGGTTGTGGACGAGAAACTCGAACGGGCCGTCCAGGCCACCGCGCACGAGACCCTCGGTGATGAACAGCTCATGGCACGCGTCCCGGTCGATCTTCCGGTAGCTCACACGCCGACCATCCGCCAAGGGCAGGCCGTATAGGGTCACCGTCTCGAGAGCGATCACCTCACCTCTACGCACGCTCCAGCGCGGTTCCGAGTACCGCCGTTTGACCAGCCCGCCAGCCGCTTCTTCGATCCATCGAGCCTCGACTACCGCCACGCACCGCGCATAGACCCGACGAGTCTCGGTGATCTCACCGGCCATGAGCCACTTGGGTCCCCGTTTCGCAAGCGCCGAGCCCGGGAAGATGCGGAATCGAAGATTGCGCGGTCCCAGGTAGCCGCCTTTTTCCTCGTGCAGGCCCACCAGGCTCAAAGACCCCTGCAGCAGCGCGCGGTGGACGGCCGCGTAGTCCGCGGGCTGTTCGTTCGGCTTGAGCTTGAGCTCCCGGGCCGCCAGCAGCAGCTGTCGATGTAGCGCGTGCCACTCGCGCATCCGCGTCGCCGAGAGAAAGTGCCCGCCCAGCTCGCGGCGCAGCCTGGCACGGGAAAGACCCTGCCGGGCCTCGAGGTACCACTGCCAGATGTTCAGAAAAGCGAGGAAGTCGGAGCGCGGGTCGGCAAATTCCGCGTGAGCCCGGTCGGCGGATCCTTGGCGTTCCAGAGGACGTTCCCGAGGATCCTGAGCGGCCAGCGCACTGACGATGACCAGCACCTCGGACAGGGCCCGTTGCTCGTGTCCCGCGATGATCATGCGAGCGAGCCGCGGGTCCACGGGGAGCCGCGCCATCATCCGCCCCGTTGCGGTGAGCCCGCTCCCATCCAGCGCGCCGAGCTCGTCGAGCAGCCGCTCCGCGTCTCGCACGGCTCGAGGATCCGGCGGGTCGAGAAACGGAAAGCCCGCGACTTTCCCGAGCCCCAGCGAGCGCATCTGCAGCACCACTTGGGCGAGGTTCGTTCGTCTGATTTCCGGATCCGTGAACCTNNCTTCGGTGTAGAGCCGAAAGCAGACCCCGGGCGCAACCCGGCCGCATCGGCCACGCCGTTGGTCTGCGCTGGCCTGGGAAATCGGCTCGATGGGCAGCCGTTGCAGCTTAGAGCGGTAGGAGTAGCGGCTGACGCGAGCAAGGCCAGGATCAATGACGAAGCCGATGTTGGGCACCGTCAGAGAGGTCTCCGCCACGTTGGTGGCGAGCACTACCCGACGATAGCTCGATGGCTTGAAGATCCGCTGCTGGTCCCTGGCCGACAGGCGCGCGTAGAGCGGAAGGATTTCGATTCGATCGTCGAGTGCCCGTCTCAGCGCGTGGGCAGTGTCGAATATTTCCCGCTCGCCGGACTGAAACACCAGAACGTCCCGTGCCGCTCCTCGGCCTCCAGCCTTCTCGATGGATCGGATGCAGTCGATGATCTGCTTCTCCGGGCTCTGATCAGCGAAAGCCGCCTCATCGGCGAAACGCGTCTCCACCGGAAAGCCGCGCCCCCCGACCTCCACCACCGGCGCGCCGCCGAAGTGCTCGGCGAAGGAGGCTACGTCGATGGTAGCGCTGGTTATGATGACCCTCAGATCCTGTCGCCGATCGAGCAGCCTGCGGAGATAGCCGAGCAGGAAGTCCACGTTCAGGCTGCGCTCGTGGGCCTCGTCGACGATGATCACCTCATAGCCGTCGAGAAACCGATCCGTGCGGATCTCGTTGAGCAGCAGGCCGTCGGTCACCAGCTTAATCAGCGTATCCTCGCCCACCTGATCGCTGAACCGGACGGCATAGCCCACCGCGTCACCGACGCGGACACCGAGTTCCTCGGCGACCCGATTAGCCACCGCTCGCGCCGCTAACCGCCTGGGCTGGGTGTGTCCGATCATCCCGCGAAAGCCGAAGCCTGCCTGAAGGCACATCTTGGGCAGCTGGGTGGTCTTGCCCGAACCCGTCTCGCCGGCCACAACGATGACCTGATGGTTCGCCAGCAGCCCCACGATCTCGTCAGCGTGCTGGGTAATGGGAAGTTCCGGCGCGTAGGCGATCTCCAGCCGCTGACCGCGCCGCGCGGCGAGCCTGGCCTCGGACTGCTCACGCAGCTTCTGCCAACCGGCAGGGTCCCGCTTACCCAGGGATTTGAGACGATGGACGTCCCGCCGCATCACGGCTGCGGGGTCAAAAGAGGCATCAGTGCGGGGAGAGGCCATCGTGCGATGGTCGTCCAGACTACTTGGAGAGGAAACCCATTCCCTCTTCGAGACCGCGAATCGTCAGGGGGTACATCTGCCCGTTGACGAGCTGCTGGGTCATGCCGACAGACGAGGAATACTCCCAGGTCTCCTGGGGCGTAGGGTTGATCCACACGAGCCTGTCGTAAATCTCCGTGAAGCGGCTCATCCAGGCCGCTCCGGGTTCCTCGTTCCAGTGCTCGACGCTGCCACCCGCGTGGGTAATCTCGTACGGCGCCATGGTGGCGTCACCGACGAAAACGACTTTGTAGTCTTGCGCGTACTTGTTGAGGATCTCCCAGGTCGGCATCCGTTCGTTCATCCGTCGGCGATTGTCCTTCCACACCGACTCGTAGATGAAGTTGTGGAAGTAGAAACTTTCCATGTGCTTGAACTCGGTGCGCGTGGCCGAGAACAGCTCCTCGCAGACCTTGACGTGAGCGTCCATGGAGCCGCCGATGTCGAGGAACAGGAGGACCTTCACCGTGTTCTTGCGTTCGGGACGCATGCGGATGTCCAGCATCCCGCCGTTGTGGGCCGTCGACCGGATGGTGGTGTCGATATCCAGCTCTTCGTCCTTGCCGGAACGGGCGAACTTCCTCAGCCGACGCAGGGCCATCTTGATGTTGCGCGTGCCCAGCTCGACGGAGTCGTCGAGATTCTTGTACTGGCGCTGGTCCCAGACCTTCTTCGCTTTCTTCTTCTTGCCTTTGCCCAGCCCGCCGGGACCTTTCTGGCCCTGCCGATCGGGATTGTCGCCCTCCTCGCCTTCTTCTCCCTGGCGAGCCTGCTCGGCCTGGCGGCGCTCCTCCTCGGCCCTGGCTTCCTGAAAGGCTTCGATCAGCTTCTCCAGGCCGCCAAGCGATTGGATCTTCTCGAGCTCTTCTGGCGTCAGCGACTTTTCGAACTCTCGACGCAGCCACTCGTCCGGAATGAGGGACTCCAGCATCCCGTGCAGATCGTCCAGGCCTTTGAAATAGGCAGCAAATGCCCGGTCGAACTTATCGTAGTGTTTCTCGTCCTTCACCATGCAGGTGCGGCTGAGCAGGTAAAAGTCGTCGATATTCGCGTAGACCAGCCGAACGCTGAGCGCTTGCAGCAGATCCATCAGCTCGCGAATGGAGACCGGCACCTTGTACTTGCGCAGGGTTAGAAAGAAGTTGATGAGCATTTTCCGGTCCTGCTCCCTTTACGTCGCCTCCGTCCGGCGGCTGCTAGCCGCGACTGTCCCGGCGGTTCATGAACGCCAGCCGCTCGAGCAGGTGCACGTCCTGCTCGTTCTTCACCAGCGCGCCATACAGCGGCGGGATGGCCTTGCTCGTATCGCGGTTGGTGAGAATCTCGTCCGGAATGTCGTCCGCCATCAGAAGCTTCAGCCAGTCGATGAGCTCGGACGTGGACGGTTTCTTCTTCAGACCGGGCACCTTGCGCACGTCGAAGAAGATCTCCATGGCTTCCTTGACCAGGTCGGACTTGATGCTCGGATGGTGCACCTCGACGATCTGCTGCATGGTGTCCCGGTCGGGGAAGTTGATGTAGTGGAAAAAGCAGCGGCGCAGGAACGCGTCGGGCAGCTCTTTCTCGTTGTTCGACGTGATGACCACGACCGGCCGCTGCTTGGCCTTGATGGTCTCACCAAGCTCGTAGACGAAGAACTCCATCCGGTCGAGTTCCTGCAGCAGGTCGTTGGGAAACTCGATATCCGCCTTGTCGATCTCGTCGATCAGCAGAACCACCCGCTCATCCGCCTCGAAGGCCTCCCAGAGCTTGCCCTTCTTGATGTAGTTGCGAATGTCCTGCACCCGCTCGTCACCCAGCTGAGAGTCGCGCAGCCGCGACACCGCGTCGTATTCGTACAGCCCGTTGATCGCCTTGGTGCTGGACTTGATGTGCCACTGAATCAGCTTGAGCCCAAGCGACTTGGCGATTTCCTCCGCCAGCATGGTTTTGCCGGTTCCCGGCTCGCCCTTGACGAGCAGCGGGCGCTCAAGCTTGACGGCGGCGTCCACGGCCATGCTGAGCTCATCGGTGGAGATATAGGTGTCGGTACTGTCGAAGATCATTCGGCTCTACTCGTGAATTGATGTTTCGCGCGAGTGCAGGACCCCCAAAGAAAACTGCATCAGCAGGCGTCGCGCGTACGAGGTCCGATACTTTAATGGACGCTCCGAGGCCTAGCAAGGCACCGCCCACACGAAGGCCCGGCGAACCGCGCGCGCTCCTCCTTCGCGAATACCATCGGCACACGGCTGAGCCCATCGCGGTGTTGTCGACGAAACAAACTTTTTAATAACAGCAAGTTGAAGGGGCTATTTACGGCGCAATATCGCTATCGCCGCGATCCTCGACAGGCGGGCTGACCCAACGCCGCCACCCGAGCACCATCAGCAGCGCAAGGCCCACCGCCACCGCGACCACGGCCAGCAGAATTTTGAGCGCCGTGCCCGCATCGCCGTCAAGCTGAAAGACGCCTTCGAAGATCAGGACGATCAGAGCCGGTGCGTAGCTGCCCGCGTAGTCGGGAACCGGCGCTGGTGTCACCAGCAGGCACAGCAGCACGAAAGCGCCTCCCAGCCTGATCTCGCGCGCGAGCAGCCCGTCGAGCGCCATGTACAACCCGGCTACCGCGCCCGCGCCGCCGGCCACGATTGCCGTCCAAACCCACGCGTTAGCCATCAGGTCTCAACCCATTGAATCAGGTGCTCTTCGAACTCGTCGTCATGCACCGAGCCCGCCGGCACCACTCGACCACGCACCGAGACGCCGGCCCGATGGACGGAATCCGCAAACCCGGACACGAGCGGGTGCCACTCGGCAAGCCCACGGCCTTCGGCGACCCGGCGGTAGGCGCAGCTGCGCGGCAGCCATGTGAGCGAATCCACCACATCGGCGGAGAAGTCGATGCAGTCTTTGACGAGGCTGTGCCGTTCCGGATAGCGGGTGCACCGACAAGTTTCGAGATCGAGCAGATCACAGGCCAGCCCCGTGTAGTGAACGCGTCCCGACGCCTCCTCCTCGAGCTTGATCAGACAGCATCTGGCGCAGCCATCGCATAGCGACTCCCACTCCTCGGCCGAGAGCTCACCTAGGGACTTGCGCTCCCAGAAGCGATCCATCAGGCCATCTCGTCTGCCGAGGGCGGCATTTGGAGGTAAAAGCCGCGCTCCTCAATGTTCCTGAGCACGGCGGCGGCGTTGGCCCTTGCGAGCTGCCGGTCGCTCGTGAGCGGCAGCGACATGGCGGCAACCGGCCGCCCGAAGCTCTTCATGAGCGCTTCCGGCACCCGGGCCAGGTCCTCCTCGGCATCGACGAAGAGGTACATGCCATCGCGCTGGGAGCTACGGTAGATCTGCACCAGCCGGCTCAACGTGCCCGCTCCAGAACCAACCTGAACTCCTCGCCCACCAGGCCCGCGCGCCAGCCTGCGTAAGCAGGTGAGAGCTCGCCTGTATCAAGATAGTGGCGAATGCACGCTTCGACGTCGCGCTTGCGGGCGAGCAGCTCCCGCGCAAACTCAAGCGCGTCCGCCTTGTGCCAGGCGAGGTCGCGCAGGGCGCGGCTGACCCTGCTCTCCGAGGGGGTCAACGGCCGGGCGAGCAGCGGCTCGGCCAGTCCGGCCGCCACGCCTTCACTATGCTCGGCAACCAGCTGAGACGCGTACCGGCGGGCGACCGGCCCGGGCAGGCGCCCGTGCACGTCCTTCTCGGCAAGCGAGGACAGGCGCGCGAACTCGAACAGGTGCTCATCCCACACCACGCGATTGCGAGGCACGTCTTCGGCCATGGCCCGACGCTCACGCCACGCGCAGAGCCGCTTGAGGACACCGAGCTCTAACTCGTCCAGGCGCCAGGCCTTCTTAACCCCACGGTAGTACTCGTCAGGCTGCGGCCCCTGCATCTGCCCTTTTTCCGCCATGGCGTCGGCGAACCAGGAGCGCCGCCCGAGCTCGTCCAGCCTCGCGGTCAGCACCTCGTAGATTTCCGGCAGGAAGCGGACGTCCTCCCAGGCATAGTGCAGCTGCTCGTCGGTCAGCGGCCTGCGCAACCAGTTGGATCGGGTGGCGTGCTTGCCCAGGTCGTGCCCCAGCAACGAGGCCACCAGGTTGGCGTAGCTCACGCTGTAGTTCGAGTTCTGAAAGGCGAAAGCCAGCTGGGTGTCGAATATCCCCTGCGGATCCACACCGAGGTGATGGCGAATGAGTTCGAGGTCCTCCGAGCAGGCATGCATGACCTTGACCTTGCTCGGGTCGTGAAGCACCTCGGCGAAGGCGGAGAAATCCCCGATGGCCAGCGGGTCGAGAAGATAGACGTCCTCACCGCTGATGACCTGATAGAGCCCGGGCACCGGAAAGAACGTGTCGGTTCGCTGGAACTCCGTGTCCAGACCGATCACGTCGCCCCAAGACGCCACCGCATCGACCAGCCCGGCGGCGTCGTCGATCCAGCTAACCGATGCTGCGTCGGCCCTGCAAGGCATGGACGATAGTTCCTCCGTCGATGTATTCCAGCTCGCCGCCGATGGGTACCCCATGAGCAATGCGCGATATGTTCGGCACATCTGGCTTCAACAACTTGCTGATGTAGTGCGCGGTGGCTTCGCCCTCCACGGTCGGGTTCGTCGCGAGTATCACCTCCTGAGGTTTCAGCTGAGCAACCCTGGCCTGCAACTGGTCCACGCCGAGCTCCTCAGGGCCCACGCCGTCGATGGGCGACAGGCGCCCATGCAGAACGAAGTAGCGCCCGCGATAGCCGCCGGCCGCCTCGATGGCGAGAATGTCCGCCGGCGACTCGACGATGCAAAGAACACCATCATCACGACGCGCATCTCCACAGATCGCACAGACGTCCTCTTCCGACAGATTCCGGCAGCCCGAGCAGCGCGACACGTGCTCCAGAGCCTGAGTGAGCGCGTCGGCGAGATGCCTGCCGCCATCGCGGTCACGCTGCAACAGGTGCAGCACCATTCGTTGCGCGCCTTTGGGACCGACTCCGGGCAACACCTGGAACGCAGCGATTAGCCGGTCAATTAGCGGACTGATGCCCATCAGAACGTGAATTTGTCGAGCGGCAGGCCGAGACCGGACGCCATTCCCGCCATCTTGTCCCGCTGCGCCGCTTCGACCTTTCGTACCGCGTCGTTGCAGGCCGCCGCGACCAGGTCCTCGAGGACGTCCTTCGACTCGGTGAGCAGGCTGTCATCCAGATGTATGCGTCGAACCTCGTGCCGTCCGGTCATCGTCACCTTGACCAGGCCGGCCCCGCTCTCGCCAACCACCTCCAGGTTGGCGATTTCCTCCTGAACCTGCTGCATGCGCTCCTGCATGGCCTGGGCCTGCTTCATGAAATCGCCGAGCCCTTTCATCCTGCCGAATCCTCCATGGGTTGGACGTCTCCGAGGGTGCCGTCGAAATCGTTGAGCAGCGATTGCACCACGCCGTCGCGCTTCAAGGTCTGCTCCGCCTGATGCTGACGCTCGGCCGCGACCCGGGCGGCTCGTTGGGCAGGCGTTTCCGCAGTGACGGTTCCCGGCTCGATCTCCAGCTCAAGATCCGCTCCCAGCTTCGCGCCGAGCGCGCGCTGAAGCGCCGACTGCTGGGCAGCGGTGAGCAGGGTGTCATGGGCCCCATCGAGCGTGAGCCAAAGCCGGTTGCCCTTGTGGGAGCGCACCACGCTGTGCTCCGCAATCATCCGAGCCACCCCGCCGATCTCCAGCGAATCAACGACATCGTGCCACGGCGTGCCGTCCGCAAGCGCCGATTCGATGCCGGCCTGCTCGCGGTCGGCCTCCGGCACCGGCCGCTCCTTTGCCACGCGTTTCGTGGGCGCCGCGGACCCGACGTCATCCCGTCCGCGACCTTCATCAGGCGCGAACGCGAGCATGCGCAGCAACGTCATCTCGAAACCGCTGCGCGGATCGGGAACGATGTGCAGATCCCGGTAGCCCATCAGCGCAATCTGGTAGTAGAGCTGCACCTCCTCCGGTCCAAAGAGCACCGCGGCTTCCGTCCCGGTCGCGTGCTCCACCGCCATACGGTGGAAGGCCGCCAGGACCCCGCTGAGCACCTCCTCGAAATCCGCCGCCCGCTCCGCCAGCTCCGCCGTCATAGCCAGCACCTGCTCGGCATCGCCAGTGGCCAGCGCCTCCAGCAGGCTACGCACCTCGTCGCGCCCTACCAGACCCAGCATGCCTGTCACGTCAGCGTGACTTAAGGCTCCGCCACCGTAGGCAATGGCCTGATCGGTGATGGAAAGGGCGTCGCGCATGCTGCCGAGGGCAGCAGCGGCAATGGCCTCGAGGGCTTCGGCCTCAAAGGTGATCTGCTCGGCTTCGAGCACCTCGGCAAGGTACGTGGCGATGCGCTCGCCGGAGATGTTCTTGAGCTGGAACTGCAGGCACCGGGACAGAACGGTGATTGGGACCTTCTTGGGGTCCGTCGTCGCCAAGAGAAATTTCACATGCTCCGGCGGCTCCTCAAGCGTCTTGAGCAGGGCGTTGAAAGCCGGCGTCGAGAGCATGTGAACTTCGTCGATCAGATAGACCTTGTAACGGCCGCGCGTCGGGAGGTACTGAGCGTTCTCGAGCAGCTCGCGGGTGTCACCAACACCCGTCCTCGAAGCCGCGTCCACCTCGATCAGGTCGACGAACCGGTTCTCGGCAATCTCCAGGCAGATGGAGCACTCGCCACAGGGCGATGCCGAGACGCCGGTCTCGCAATTCAGGCTCTTCGCTACCAGCCGAGCGATGGTCGTCTTGCCCACACCGCGGGTCCCGGTAAACAGGTAGGCGTGGTGGAGCCGATCGTTGTCCAGCGCGTGTCGAAGCGCGCGGACGACGTGTTCCTGACCCACGAGCGCGTCGAAGTCGGCTGGCCGGAATTTGCGCGCTAGTACCTGATACCCCATGATCGCCCATTGTAGAGGGTAAGCCACAGACACCCAAACCGCTCTGGACCCGCGAGTGACCTTCAATCGACCCCCTCCGCTGGTCATCGGACACCGCGGCGCAGCCGGCGTCGTGCCGGAGAATACGCTCCCGTCGTTCTCGGCCGCCCTGGAGTTCGGCGTGGACGCCGTGGAGCTGGACGTGCATGTGGTGGAGGACACCCTGGTGGTCATCCACGACACCACCCTGGATCGCACTACGAACGGCACCGGCCGTCTCTCGGAGTGCACGCTTGAAGCGCTGCGCAATCTCGATGCGGGGAGTGGCGCGCGGGTACCCCTGCTGGAGGAAGTCTTCAACCTGGTGCCACCGGAAGTGGGCATAAACGTCGAGCTGAAAGGATCAGGAACCGGCGAGCCGCTGGCCGAGTTCCTCACCGGCCAACGGCGACCAGACGTGCTGGTCTCCTCGTTCAATCGCCCCGAGCTCTCGGCGTTTCGGCGCCGCTGCCCCGGCGCAAACGTAGCGCCGCTCTTCAGCCGATGGCATCCGGGGATCTGGGACATCGCGGAACGGTTCGGGGCCTGGTCGGTGAACCTGCATACCAGGCTCGCGACGCGCAAGCGCATTGCCGACGCGAAAAGCCGCGGGTTCCGGGTGCTCGTCTACACGGTCAACGATCTCGCCCTCGCCCGCGACCTGGTAGACGCGGGAGTCCACGGCGTCTTTACCGATCACCCGGAGCGGATCAGGGTTCCCGCTCTAGCTGATCGATCTCGTTGGCGAGGTGAAATTTCTGGTCCGTAACGATCTTCTCGAGAACCTCCACCCGCTCCCGAAGATGGTCGAGGTCAAGGCGAACGTCCGGGTCGACCCCCGCCTCCGTCTGCTTGCGCTGGTTCCTCAAATAGTTGTTTGCCACGCCTGCTCCACAGCTGATCAGAACGATCAGCACCACCATCACGAAGACGCTATCCATAAACAGTCCCTAGTTGCGGGTTGCCCGTGACCGTTTCAGCCACTGCCGCCCCCATCGATCTTGTTGAGTTCTTTCTGGAGCTCGTACTGTCCGGAAACCACATGGCTTTCCATACGACGCAGCTTCAGCTCGATCTGCGTGAGATCGGCCTGGATGTTTCGCAGGCTGCGACGCGGCGAGAGCTTGGCGCCGAGTTCGGGTGCCGGGGACGAATGATCATCCCATGTGGACCGCGAATCGCCTGATGCTGGCTCACGTGGCGGCAGATCCATCAGGAAATAGGCGATCCAGTAGGCGGGGAACACAAACTGGGGAACGAAGATGAGCCCCGTGACCGCCGCGCACCGCACCACCCAGGTCTCGATGCCGTAGTAGCGCGCAATGCCGGCGCAAACGCCGCCGATTTTCGCCCGCTCAGGATCCCGATACAGTCGACGGGATCGCGAGAGAACGCCATTGCTGGATCCACGGTGCCGGGCGCGATGTCCATCATGACGGCGACGCGTTCCGCGCGCGGACCGCTCGGAACCCGAGTTGCGCCCGAACTCACGCTCGAGCGTGACGGTCGTCTCTTCGATGAAAGCGGTGGCACGGTCGGACAGCTGATCTTTGGCCGTGTCGACCAGCTGGTGCACGGCGGCTTCCAGCCTTTCCACGGCCTCCTGGAATTCCGAAGATCCGGTTCGCCGCGAGCCTGGGCCTGTCGATCCCGAGGATCCGCCACCTGCATTAGAGTCGTTCATGCGTTCGCTCCGTCTTCCGTACCTATTCCGATTGCGCGCGGGATCGCCATCCCGGCGTCTCGGAATCCAGGATCGCTTCCAGGGTCTCGATTCGCTCCACCATTCGCTCCGCCTGACCCGTCAACGTTTCCAGCTCCATGCGCTCGTCCTCGGATAAGGCCCCTTNNGGCGCAACTATGGTGAGAAAGACGACCGTGGGGACGAAGAACGCGATAACTAACCCATCCATGGTTGCTCCTAACCGTTAGCAGACTGATCCGGACGATTCTCTTTCCGCGCGGGCGCCTCGTCTGCTCCCGCCACATCGCCCGATGTTCCCGTTTCGTTGCCCATGCGGGCCTTGAGCTGGGCAAGCTCCTCGTCGAGGGTCTCATCCACTTCGAGCTCGGCGATCTCATCGGCAAGCGTCTTTCGGCCCATGTCGTAGGCCTCGACCTGACCCTCGAGGTCGTCCATCTTACGCTCGTAGCTCTCGAAACGCTGAATCGCGTCGTCGATGTTGTGGTCGTTAAGCTGACGGCGCACGCCCAGCCGCGTCTGCGCTGCCTTACCGCGCATGATGATGGCGTTCTGCCGCGCCTTGGCGTCCTTGATCTTCGCCTGCAGCGCGGTGACGTCATCGTTCAGCTTCGCTAGCGTGTCATCGAGGATCTGCAGATCCTTGGTAATCGCCGCGGCAGCATCCTGCGCCTTGTTGCGCTCAACGAGCGCGCCTTTGGCCAGATCGTCGCGGCCCTTGCCGACCGCTACCTCTGCCTTGCGCTCCCACTCGCGAGCGTCCGCATCGAGGTACTCCTGACGCCGAGCCAGTTCCTTCTTGTCCGCGATCGCCCGGGCCGACGTGCTACGCACCTCGACGAGCGCTTCCTCCATTTCCTGGATGATCAGCCGTACCATTTTCTCGGGATCTTCCGCCTTGTCGAGCAGGGCGTTTATATTCGAGTTGATGATGTCCGACATGCGAGAAAAAATGCTCATCTCAAATCTGCCTCTTTAGTTTCCTGTGCCAGCCCCAGCGAACCGCTGATTCGCGTAAGGCCATTGCCCCTGATCTAACTCAAGTTCCGTGCCAAACCGCCCAGAATTAGTAACTATCTGTTTTTAATGAATTTATTTCCATACCCGCAGTTTCAACCCAAAGTTTCGCGTAGCAGGATCGGCCAAATATTGGCAAAATTCACAGCATGAAAGCAGAACAAGAACGCCTCCTAGGCGAGTCCCCGGCCTTCCTGCGGATCCTCGAGGAGGCATCTCACGCGGCGCCGCTGGAAAAGCCCGTCCTGATCGTAGGCGAGCGGGGCACCGGAAAGGAGCTCATCGCCGCGCGGCTGCACTTCCTCTCCAACCGGTGGGAGGGGCAGTTCCAAAAGATGAACTGCGCGGCAATCAGCGACTCGCTGCTGGAAAGCGAGCTATTCGGTCACGAGGCCGGCGCGTTCACCGGGGCCACGCGCACCCATCAAGGGCGCTTCGAACGGGCCCACGGCGGAACGCTGTTTCTGGACGAGCTGGCCACCACGTCTCCCCTGGTTCAGGAAAAGCTGCTGCGCGTCATCGAGTACGGAGAGTTCGAGCGGGTCGGAGGCACCAAGACGCTTGAGTGCGACGTCCGTCTGGTCGCCGCCACCAACGAGGATCTGCCCAAGCTCGCGGAGGAAGGAAAGTTTCGCTACGACCTGCTGGATCGCCTGGCATTCGACGTGCTCACGCTCCCTCCCCTGCGCGAACGCGAGGATGACATCCTGTTGCTTGCGGAGCACTTCGCGATCACCATGGCCACGGAACTGGGCCGCGAGTACTTCGCCGGATTCAGCCCCACGGCGCGGGACGCGCTGATGAGCCATCCTTGGCCCGGCAACGTTAGGGAGCTGAAAAACGTCGTGGAACGTTGCGTCTACCGCAGCGACCCCGAGGAGGAGGTCGACGAGGTGATCTTCGATCCGTTCGACTCACCCTACCGACCGGAAGCGCAGCCGCCGCAGACGGAAGATTCCCCTGCGGCCAACTGGTACGACTTCCCGCTGGATCTGAAAGAGACCGTGAAAGAGCTCGAGATCGACCTGATCAACCGCGCGCTGGACAACAGCAAGCACAACCAGCGGAAAGCGGCCGATCTTCTGAAGTTGACCTATCACCAGCTTCGCGGCTACCTGAAGAAGTACGAGCTGCTCAAATCGGACTGACCCCACGGCCGATTGAACGAGCCCATCACGATGCGTGCGCGGAGGATTGGTAACGTATCCTGCTGCTCAACGGCCTCCTGCGCTTTGCTCTGCTGCTGGCCTTTAGATTCCTAGACCGGTCCCCTGGTCGCCTATGCGAGCGTCAATCCGGCGTTCGCGGAAGCCCGGCAAATCAGTTCTTGAAGAGCGCTAAGGCTCGCGCACGCGCCGCGCGATGCTCGACGATGGGATCGGGGTAGTCGAGATCGGCATCAAAGCGTTTCGGCTCAAACAGCCACTTATCCGGCACGTCGGCCAGCACTGGCAGCATCCGCCGGGTAAACGCGCCGTCGGGGTCGAAGCGCTGGCCTTGAGTGGTAGGGTTGAGAATCCGGAAATAGGGCGCTGCATCGGTGCCCGTCGAGGCGCTCCACTGCCAACCCCCGTTGTTGGAGGCAAAGTCCCCGTCGACCAGCTTCTGCATGAAGTACCGCTCACCAAGCCGCCAGTCCAGCAGCAGGTGCTTGCTGAGAAACATCGCCGCCACCATCCGCAACCGGTTGTGCATCCACCCGGTTTCGTTGAGCTGCCGCATGGCCGCGTCGACGAGCGGATAACCCGTCTCCCCCGCTTTCCAGGCCTCGTAATCTCCAGGAGCGTCCCGCCACTGCAGCTCATCGAGCTCGCGTCGAAAGGACTTCCCTTTCGAGACGTGGGGAAACTGGGCCACGATGTGCCGATAGAACTCGCGCCAGATGAGCTCGGTCACCCACTTCGCGATCCCGTCCGCGCCACCGTCGAGCCGGCCACCATTTGCGTTCATGGCCGCATGCAGACACTGGTTGACCGATATCGCGCCCACAGCCAGGTACGGTGAGATGCGGCTCGTGGCATCGAGCGCCGGGCAGTCGCGCGTTGCGCCGTAATCGAGCATCGGCCCGGCGACGAAACGATTCAGGGCTTTCTGTGCGGCCGCTTCGCCGGCGGGCCATAGCGATTCGCCTAGCTCGGCAGCAACGCGGCCCAGGCGTTCCGGGACGCGGTCACCGGTGGCGTTGCCCGGGCGACGGGCCGGCTCGTCGATGGGCGTCAGCTGCGCGGCGTCGACCCTTTCCAGCCAACGCCGCCGAAACGGGCTGAAGACCGTGTAGGGAGTGCCGTGCTGAGTAAGCACCGAGCCAGGCGCCAGGGTGACGTCAGCCACATGACGACCGACGACGATGCCAGCGGCCGCGCACGCGTCGGCCACATCGGCGTCGCGCCTGCGCTCGTCCAAGGGATACTCGTCGTTGAACTCCAGGTGGGTGGCGCCCTCCGCCCGCGCAAGTGCGACCAGCGGTTCGGGGAGGTCCGCAAAGCGGGGCCGCTCGACGAGCCTGAGCGGCACGCCCAGAGCCTCCAGGCCCTTCGAGAGCGAGGCAAGCGAGCGCAGAAGAAAGGCGATGCGCATCGGGCCCACGTCATGCTCCCGCAGCTGCTCAGGACAAAGGCAGAATACGGCCGTAGCCTCGCCCCTAGCGCAGGCGGCCTCCAGGGCCGGGTTGTCCCTGACTCGCAGATCACTGCGAAACCAGACGATCGAACGCATCACAACTCGGCCGTGGCGTCCCGATCGGCGATGCGTTGCAGCCCGCTCATGCGCCCGCTGAAGTCCCAGCTCGTCAGCCACTCGATGTCGAACCTGATCAGCGCTTCTCCGTCGACCCTCGACAGCAGCCATTCGGCCAGCGGGTTGTCGGTGCCATCGAGGTAGCGGTGGAGCAGATCCTCGAGCACGTCGGGGCCGCTCGCCGGGTGACATTCCGCCGACGCGCGGCCACGCACCCCCTTGTAGGGGATCTCGTTGGTCGAAACATCGAAAGCCACCTCCGGCTGGCTCTCCAGGGACCTCACCAGGGCCGATGAAAGCGGGCTGCAGGACCAGAACGACCCGTCCCGGTAGCGGAACCACAACGGCGCGATAAGCGGTCCACCAGGCGATTGGAACCCGATGCGCAGGGGAACGCGGGCCGCTTCGAGAAATCGCTCGACCTCACGGCCGCGCCAGGCTCCGTATTGCTTGTCTCGCTGAAAATCCACGACTCACCTTCCTTAACCTTACGCCAATGCTATCGTGTAACCGGTAAAAAAGCCGTGAAACCGTGTCGCTGCCAACCGCTGGGCCGTTGTCCGCTTCGACCTCGGGCTTTGACGTGCCTTTCACCCCGAAGCCGCCACNNATTCTGGATCACGCCCGCAACCAGCTCGGGCCACTCACGCGCCAGGTCCTCGCGGCTTTCGACGCGGACACCCATCCCATGGAAGCCGCCTTCTTCGCGGGCGTCAACGTGCGGCTGCAGAACATGAGCGACGAGGGTGACCTGGCTGAGCTCTTTTTCGAGCTGTCCAGCACCGCCTTTCTCGGCTTTGCATTTTCCGACCCCCAGGCCGAGCTGATCGACCGGCTGCTGCGGGCCGCCGAGGAAATCGCGTTCGCTCTGAGCGCACCCGACGACACCGCCCACTGACGCCCGACGCCGCGATTTCGCCCGGTTGCCGTTCGGTGGCATGATGCCTTGATCGTGGCCACACCCACCGAAAACAACCCGCCTCCCCTTCTGCAGCTCGACGAAGTCCGATTCGCCTGGAACGGACGCGCCGTGCTGAACGACGTCACGCTGAACGTGGCTCGCGGGGAAATCGTGGTGCTGCTGGGCCCCAACGGCGCGGGCAAGACGACCTTGCTCTCGCTGGCCTGCGGCCGCCGGGCGCCCAGCGCCGGCCAGGTGCGCCTGGCGGGCCGAGATCCGCGCGTCGATGCCGCGGCGCGCGCGCAGCTGGGCTTCGTGCCGCAGCACGTGGCCTTGTACCAGCACCTGTCGGTCCTGGAAAACCTCAGCGTGCTCGGACGCATGATGGGCGTCTCGCGCAGCGCGGTGACGGCCAGGATCACCGCCGCGCTCGAGTGGAGCGGCCTCGCCGATCGCGCCCGGGAACGGGTTGAAGTCCTTTCCGGCGGGATGCGCCGGCGGCTGAACATCGTTGCCAGCCTGCTACACCGGCCCGCCCTGCTGCTTCTCGACGAGCCCACCGTAGGCGTGGATGTTGCGGCCCGGGAGCGCGTGCACGAGCTGCTCCGCCGCCAGCGCTCCCAGGGTCTGGGAATCCTGCTGACCACCCACGATCTGCAGCAGGCGACTGAGCTCGCCGACCGGATCGTCCTGCTGGTCGACGGTTCAGTACGTCTGGAGGGCGTGCCCCGACAGCTGATTCGCGACACCTTCGCCGACAAACGCGAGTTGACGGTTACCCTGGCCCAGCCGGCAACCGCGACTCAGGCTCAATCGCTCAACGATGCCGGGCTGACGCCGGGCCGCGGCGGGCTGACCTGGTACGGGGGCGCGGACGACGAGCACGCTGATGCCGGTGGTTGGGACCATCGGCTGCGGGAATTGTCGCTGGAAATCGCCGAGATCCGCGTGCGCGCTCCGAGCCTCGAGGGCGTCTACCTGCGTATGACGGGCGAGGAGCTTCGACTGTGAGCTTGGCGATCTTCCACGCCATGGCTCTCGGCCTGCTCCGTGACCGCGGAGCCCTGCTGATGAGCTTTTTCCTTCCTGCAGTCTTTTTCGTGATCATGGCCGAGATATTCACCACCACCTCCGGCGAGAGCTTGCAGCTCAACGTGGTGGTGACGGACGAGCTGAACGACGAGGTGTCGAACCGGCTCGTAGCCGCCCTGCAAGCGGCTCCCATGTTGACGCTCACCAGCAACGCCGACCTGAATCGGGATTCGTTGAGGGCGCTGGTGAAATCGGGCGCTTACGACATCGGCCTGATCATCCGCGCGGACGGTGAGCCTCTGGACTCCGCCGGCGGCTTCGGGTCAGCACCGCTCCTGATCGTCAGCGACCCTGCTCGGGGCGTGGCGATCCCCATGCTGGCAGGTCAGATCAGACGGGCGTATTTCTCCGCCCTGCCCGACGTGGCCATGGGGAACGTCATCGAAGAGCTCGAAAACCAGTTCCTGACGCTCACACAGGCGCAGCAAGAAGCGGTAGCCGAGGGCCTCGCGGAGATGCGAACAGAGGCCGAGGCCGGCCGAGAGGTGGGCTGGTCGTTCGAGGACCTCCTGGCTCGGGAGAGCGTCGCCGGTGGCGAGGCCGTAAACCTCGTCGCCTACTCCGCCGGTGCGGTGGCCTTCCTGTTCCTGCTGTTCGCTTCGGTCCATGGGGCTGTTTCCCTGCTCGAGGAGCAGGAAACCGGCATCCTGGATCGGGTTCTGGCCGGACCCGGGGGCATCACCATCCTGGTGAACGGCAAGCTCATGTATCTCGTCGTCCAGGGCGCCGTGCAGGTCGGCGTGATCTTCCTGGCGGCATGGCTCATCTACGGTGTGGACCTGCCAGCGAACCTGGGCCCGTGGGCGGTCATCACCCTCGCAGCCTCCCTGGCGGCCGCCGGCCTGGCGATGCTGCTGGCAACGGCGTGCTCCACCCGACGCCAGGCCCAGACGGTGGCGAACACCGTCATCCTGGTGGTTTCCGCGCTGGGCGGGAGCATGGTGCCGCGCTTCTTCATGCCGGAGGAACTGCGCGATCTGGGCTGGCTCACCCCCAACACCTGGGCGCTGGAAGCCTACAGCGGCATTTTCTGGCGGCAGGAGCCATTGGCCGAGCTGGCGCTGCCCATCGGGCTTCTCGCCATGATTGGCCTAGTCGGATGGCAGGCCGCCCTCTACCTCGCCAGGCGCCGCGCCTACGGCTCAGCCACCACGTTCTGAGCCGGCTCAGGACCCAGCATGGCCTGCACACGAGTAGCGAAGGCGACAAACCCGGAATCACTGTACATGCCAGCCTCACGGGCAACGAGTTGACCGTTACGAGCAAACAGCAGCAGATTGGGCACCCGGGTATCCAGACCGTGCTCGTCGGCCCAGCGACCCTCGAGATCTATGAGCACGGATAGATCCGGCGGGAGACGTCTCGCCAGTTTGTCTGCTACCTGCGCATGGGTGGTCGGTGCCGTGCGAGGCACGTCGGCAACACGCAGCAATGGAAGGTCGCCGAACCGCTGTCGCAGCGCCTGCTCCCAGGGCTTGATGCGGCGCAGCCGCTTGGCCGAGACGACGATGACCACCTGCACGGAACCGGCGTTGTCCGTCAGGGATCCCGGAACGCCAAACTGATCGAGCAGCTCGCCGCTCTCGCCCCGGAGATCCTCCGTCACCAGAGCCGTGAAGAGCAGCGGGGCGCAAAGCAGCACGTATCTAAAACGGTTGGACAAACCGGCTAGAATCCAGGATCTTCATCAGATCCAGTTTAGCGTCTCGCTACGAGCGAACCCAACGCGAATCCACGGGGGAACATTTGCGGGCACCGGCCGTAGAACTCTCTGTCGTCGTGCCGACCTTCAACGAGGCCGACAACGTCGGCATGGTGGTCGAACGGCTCGACGCGTGCCTGGGCGATCGTCACTGGGAAGTGATCTTCGTCGACGACGACTCGCCCGACGAGACGGCAGAACAGGTCCGCCGCCTGGCCCAGAGCGACGGTCGCATCCGCTGCGTGCAGCGCCTCGACCGCCGTGGCCTCTCCTCGGCCTGCATCGAGGGCATGCTTGCCAGCACGGCCCCGTACATCGCGGTCATGGACGGGGATCTGCAGCACGATGAGAGCCTTCTGCCCGGGATGCTCAACACCCTGGAAGCAGACGATCTCGATATCGTCGTGGGCAGCCGGTACGTCAGCGGGGGCGATGCGGAGGGGTTCAGCCGGGAACGGGCCCGCAAGAGCCAGGTCGCGACGCGACTCAGCCGGATGGTGGTGCCCGATCAGCTGCGAGATCCCATGAGCGGCTTCTTCATGATCCGCCGGGAAGCCTTCGAGGCGAGCATGCGCCAGCTTTCGGGCATCGGGTTCAAGATCATGATGGACCTGTTTGCATCGTCACCCCGGCCCCTGCGTTTTCGCGAGCTTCCTTACAGCTTCCGCACGCGCAGCCAGGGAGAGAGCAAGCTGGACAACCAGGCGCTCTGGGACTACGGCATGCTGCTGCTGGACAAGCTTTTCGGGCGTTACGTACCGGTGCGCTTCGTCTCCTTCATGCTGGTGGGGGGGTTTGGCGTGCTGGTGCACATGGCCGTCCTGTTCCTGCTCTACCAGTCCATGTCGTTCAGCTTCCTCGTCAGCCAGACGTCGGCTTCGCTGGTCGCGATGACGGCCAACTTCTTCATGAACAACGTGATCACCTACCGCGACCAGCGGCTCAGGGGCTGGGAGTGGCTGGGCGGCTGGGTGTCCTTCGTCCTTGCCTGCAGCGTCGGCGCCCTGGCCAACGTCGGCATCGCGACTTACCTGCTGGATCGTGGTACCCCGTGGGCACTCGCTGGCTTCACGGGAATCCTGGTGGGTGCCGTCTGGAACTACGCGATCACCCAGATCTATACCTGGCGCGCTCGGTGATCAATCCGGCGACGCCCCGAGCCGCGGGTGTCTGGCCATTCTGCATCGCGGCCAAGGTCATCATCCTGCTAATCGCCAGCAACCAGTACGGCTTCCTGGCCGACGAGCTTTACCTCCTCGAGGCAGCGGCCCGCCCGGCCTTCGGCTACGTGGACTTCCCGCCCCTCACCCCGTGGCTGCTCGCGCCGCTCACGTGGGCCGGTGGCACCGATCTCGTCTGGCTGCGCGCGCTCGCATGCGCCACCGGGATTGTCACCACCTTGATGGCGGTAGACGTGTGCCGCCTCCTCGGCGGACGCAGCTTCGCCCAGTGGACCACGGCCGTCGTCGTGCTGTTCGCGCCGGCATTTCTATCGGTTCAATCGATCCTCACAATGAACGTCTTTGACCAGCTCTGGTGGTTGCTCGCTTTCTCCCTGCTGCTCCGCTACCTCGACGACCATAAGCCCGGCTACATGATCCTTCTTGGCCTGGTCTTCGGCCTGGCGCTCCTCACCAAGCTCTCCATCGCCGCGT
>JABAHS010016592.1_pt1 | contig 36375 bp, 36 predicted proteins | sample 7062111 | NCBI WGS metagenome assembly JABAHS01 (sample SAMN14534600, study PRJNA622989) | marine sediment metagenome | biome: marine biome [ENVO:00000428]; feature: marine pelagic biome [ENVO:01000023]; material: deep marine sediment [ENVO:00002113]; isolation source: pool of 4 deep marine... | reverse complement strand
TAGGACAACGCTGGCAGGCGTCGGTTCATCCGCCGGCGACGCACGCCGCGCGCCGGCGGGGCGACGGTGCCTTCATGCGTCGCCTTTGTGCGCCTGCCAGGCATCGAGCGCGGCGCGCGCGCCGGCGCTGTCGGCCTCCTCGGCGCCGTCGACCTTGGCGGCGAGCTCGACGACGTAACCGTTGGGGTCCCTGAAGTAGATCGAGTGGATGAAGCCGTGGTCCGAGACGCCGCGGGTCTCGACTCCCGCCGCCCGGCCCTTCGCCAGCATCCGCTGCAGGGTCTCGGCATCGACCTCGAGGGCAATGTGCAGGTCGAAGTCGTGCTGATCCTTGAAGTCGAAGGGGCGGTCGGGGGCCTCGAAGAACGCCAGAAACGAGCCGTCGCCCATCTCGTAGAAGCTGTGCAACACCTTGGTGCGGCGCCCCGTCTTGGTCTGCGCGATCTCGAAGGCCCGGGCGAGCGGCAGGCCGAGGAAATCCTCGTAGAACTGCCGCGTCTGCTCCGAGTCGCGGCAACGGTACGCGTTGTGATGAAGTCCCTGAATCGGCTGTGCCAGCATCGCTCCCCTCCTGCAGTCCCGCCGGCGGCGGCGGGGCCGCATTATCCGCCGTCGCGGGCTTTCCCGGCAAGCGCGCGACGGCGGCCGCGAGATCGCACCGGCGCTCGCAAAGCCCTGAGAAATGTGGCATTATTCTGCTTGTGCGGTGTCCGCGAAGGGCCGCACGACACCGGATCAACAACGACCAACGAGATCGGGTGGGGTGGAGATGGAGGCACGAAGAACGGGTACGGCCGTCCCCGAGGTGGCCGCGGGTGGCGCCGAGCGACGCGGCGAGGACCGCCGTCAGATGACGTGGCGCTCGTTGCTGCATTACTTCTACCGCAACCGCCGGCGGCAGGCCCGCCGCACGGAGGATCGCGAGCGCGGCTACTACGTCGACACGCACGAGACCGGCATGCTCGTGCTCATCGTGTCGATCCTGCTGCTGTGCATCACCGACGCCTTCGTGACCCTGTGGCTGCTGGACCACGGCGGGCAGGAGCTCAATCCCGTCATGGATCTCATGATCAGCCACGGGCCTCTGGCGTTCTTCGCGGTCAAGTTCACGGTGACGGCCGGCTGTCTCGTGTTCCTGTTGATGCACCGCCACTTCCGGCTCTTCAGGCTGATCCGGGGCTGGCATCTGCTCTACTCGTCGCTCGCCCTGTACGTCGCGCTGATCGGCTATGAGATCACGCTGATTCTGCTGGTGACGGCGACCGCCTGACGCACGCCGCCGGGGCTCAAGCCACCGTTCCCGTCGCCGCCAGGCCAGCGCCGGCAGGCCGTGCGCTCAGCGCTCGTAGGATTCGCGTCGCGAGGACTCGGACAGGGCGATGAGGAAGCGCAGCGGGTCGGGCAGAATCTTCGCTCGCGCGCTGGCGAGCGACGTCTCGCCGGCGTAGCTGACCGCCGATTGCAGGTGACCGCGGATGCGGTGCAGGATCGACACCACGCTGCCCCGGTAAGGCACCTGGCTCTCCTGCCCCTCTGCCGGCGTCTCCAGCGCCTCCTCCACGACGTCGGGATTCTCGGCGTCGTAGAGCGACTCGAAGATCGCCTCCGGTGAGGTCATGCCCCGGTAGATCTTTTTCTTCACGTGGGTCGCCGGGTCCTCGATGACGTGCCCGGGCGCCTCGTCGGTGCCGGACAGCGCGCTGCCGAGCATGACCGCGGAGGCCCCGCAGACCAGCGCCAGGAAGATGTCCTTGTCGTGGCGGATGCCGCCGTCGGCGATGATCGGGACCTCCTCCCGGACCGCGCACCAGGTCTCGCGGATGGCCTGCAGCTGCGGCACGCCGGCGGCCGTCTCCAGCCGCGTGCGGCAGCCGTAGCCAGGACCGACGCCGACCTTCACGGCGTCCGCGCCGCAATCCCTGAGAAAGCGCGCGCCCTCGGCGGTGGCGACGTTGCCGCAGATGAGAGGGACGCCGCCGCAGCGCGCGCGCAGCTTCTCGATGGCTTCGGCCATGATGCGCGAGTGCCCGTGCGCGATGTCGATCACCAGGCAGTCGGCGCCAGCGTCGATGAGATCCACGGCGCGCTCCACGAAGTCGCCGCGTGCGCCGACCGCCGCACCCACCAGCAGTCGGCCCTTGCCGTCCTTGCTGGCGAACGGGCGATGGCGCAGGAAGAGGATGTCCTTGCGCGTGATGAGGCCGTGAATGCGGCCCTCGGCGTCCACCAGCGGCAGGCGCTCGATGCGCTTCTCGAACAGGAGGCGCTCGGCCTCCTCGGCGCTGATGCCCGGGGCGTGGGTATGCAGCTTCTCGATCGGCGTCATGAACTCATCGACCGTCCGCTCGCCGGCGTTGTCAAACCAGGGCATGTCGCGATCGGAGATGAGCCCGGCGAGCACGCCGCTGCCGGCAGCGGTCTCGATGAGCAGGGCCGTGATGTGATGGCGGCGCGCGAACGTACGTGCCTCGCGGATCGTCGTGCCGAGCGGCAAGCACAGCGGCTTCTCGATGATGGCGCTGTGGCTGCGCTTCACCCGCGCCACCTTGCCCGCCTGCTTGTCGATGGAAAGCCCGCGGTGGATCACGCCGAGACCGCCCTCCAGCGCCATGGCCTCGGCCATGTGCATGCCGGTGACGCTGTCCATGTTGGCCGAGACGATGGGCAGCTCGAGGTTGAGCCCGCCGGTGAGCGGCGACGACAGCGTGATCTGCTGACGCGACTCGCACACCCCTTCCTGCGGGCGGAAGAGGAAGTCGTCGAAGGTCTTGCCGATCCACGCGGCGTCCATCTCGGGCGAGTTCATCACGCAGGCAACGAGCGGCGGCGGCAGGTGTCCGGGGGCGGGGGAAAGATTATCTCCATGCCCGGCGGCGATTACCAGAGCGGCGTTCGTGCGGGCCCCACTCAGGCGCCTGTGCCGAGATCGTGCACACCGGCATAGCCGCGGGGATAACGCCGGTGCCACTGCCAGGCGGTGTGCACGATGTCGCGGATGTCCGTGTAGCGCGCCGCCCAGCCGAAGTCCTGCCGCAAGCGCGTCGGATCGGCCACCAGTGCGGCCGGATCGCCGGGCCGGCGCGCCACCACCCGGTGGCTCACGTCGCGCCCGCTCACCGCGGCACAGGCCGCGATCACCTCCAGCACCGACGCCCCCCGCCCGGTGCCGACGTTGTAGGCGCGCCCGCGACCCGGCTCGATGGCCTCGAGCGCGTGCGCGTGCACCACGGCGAGGTCGTCGACGTGGACGTAGTCGCGGATGCAGGTGCCGTCGGGCGTCGGGTAGTCGTCGCCGAACACCTCGAGCCTCTCGAGACGGCCGAGCGCCACCGCGAGCGCCAGCGGTATGAGGTGGGGTTCGGGATCGTGGTCCTCGCCGTGCTCGCCGTCGGCCGACGCACCCGCTGCGTTGAAGTATCGAAGGGTGCTGTAACCGAGGCCGTAAGCGGCGCTGCAGTCGCGGATCAGCCACTCCACGGCGAGCTTCGTGCGCCCGTAAGGGTTTTCCGGCTGCTGCGGGCAGCGCTCGTCGATGGGCGTCGGCGCCGAGTTGCCGAAGGTCGCGCAGGTGCTGCTGAACACCAGCCGGCGCACGCGCGCGGCGTGCATCGCCTGCAGCAGCGACAACGTGCCGCTCACGTTGTTGCGGTAGTAGAGCTCGGGGTCGAGGACCGACTCCCCCACGTACGCCGAAGCGGCGAAGTGCATCACCGCTTCGATGCCGTGCTCGCGCAGCGCCGCCTCCACCGCCTGCGTGTCGTGGATGTCGCCGACCACGAGCGGCGCGCCGGCGAGCGCCTCACGGTGCCCCAGGCGGAGGTTGTCGAAGGCGATCGCCTCCACGCCAATGCCGCGCAGGTGGCGCAGGGTGGCACTGCCGACGTAACCCGCCCCGCCCGTCAACATAACCCGCATGGTCGAACCACTCCCTCGTGCCTGCGCGGTTTGCAAGCGCGCCGTTTGCACTTATGCTGGATCGCAGGGGCGACGCAAGGCCTGCGCCGCCGAAGGACCCGCCCGAGCTTATCATGGCCGCAAAGATCATCACGCTCGCGAACCAGAAAGGCGGTACGGGCAAGACGACGGTGTGCATGCAGCTCGCCGGCACCCTCGCCCGCCAGGGCCGGCCCACCCTGATCGTCGACGCGGACCGCCAGGGCACGGCAACGCGCTGGGCGTCCTCCGCCAGCAGCCGCTGGCCCTTCCCCGCCGCGGTGCTCGCCCACAGCGAGGACGAAGGCCCGGTGCATCATCTCATCGCGCGCCAGGCGCTGTGCTACGACTACATCGTCGTCGACTGTCCGCCCGCGGTGGAGTCGCCGGCGACGCAGAGCGCGCTGTTGGTGACGGACCTGGCGCTGGTGCCCGTGATCCCGTCGCCGGCGGACCTGTGGTCCTCGGTCGGGATTCGCGAGCTGATCGAGCGCATGGGCGCCGTCAACGGGAAGCTCTCAGCGCGGCTGGTGGCCAACATGTGCCAGCCGCAGACGCTGATCGCGCGCGAGATCCTGGCCATCATGAGCGAGTTCGGCATTCCGCTACTCGACACGCGCCTGCATCTGCGCACGGCGTATCGGCAGTCGGCGCTGTTNNGGTGCGCGCGCTCACACGCGAGATACTGGAGGTCGTGCGATGAAGCTCAAGGATCTCAAAAGCGCGTTGCGCCAGTCGCTCAGAGCCGAGGAGCGCAGCGTCAAGGAGCGCTTCGCCGGGCTCGCGACGGCGGCCGAGCGGCACGCCGCCGAGAGGGAAAGCACCCCGCCGCCCATCGACCCCGACGCCATTTCCCTGCCCGAGCCCGCCGAGACTTACCGCAGCCTTATCGAGACGCTCAGGGCTCGCTATCTGCGCGTGGGCTTCGACCCCGACCGGGCGCACGTCGTGGCCGCCGCCCTCGAGGCCCTCAACGCGCTCCCGGGGGTGGAGCTGCGCCGGCACATGCGCACGGTGACGGGCGAGCGCAAGAGCCGGCCGCCGCAGGACTGACAAGAGCCCCCCGCCCCTCCGTCACGGGCCGCCCCGGGTCGCGCTCAGGCGGCGGAACCGCCGCCGACGCCCTCCATGGCGATCTCGCTCAGGGCGGCGCGCACGTCCGCCGGTATGGGCACCGGCCTGCCGCTGGCGCGCTCGACGAACACGTGCACGAAGTAGGCGAGCGCCGCGGCCTCCTCGAGCCCCTGCTTGAACAGGCCGACCTCGTAACGCACGCTCGAATTGCCGAGGCGGCCCACGCCGAGGCCGGCTTCCACGATGTCGGGAAAGGCGATCGGCATGCGGTAGCGGCAACGGCTTTCCACGGCGAGACCGATCACCCGCCCGGCGTGCGGATCGAGCACCCCCTTGGCGACGAGATACTCGTTCGCCACCGTGTCGAAGTAGGAGTAGTAGACGACGTTGTTGACGTGGCCGTAGATGTCGTTGTCCATCCAGCGGGTGGGGATGGTCAGAAAATACCGGTAAGCCGCGCGCGTGTGCGCGGGCTGCCAGTCGTCCGTCACGAGGCGCCGATCTCCACCACGGTGCGGCCCACCACGGCACCGGCGATGTAGTCGTCGAACACACCGGGCAACGCATCGAAGGCGACCGTGCGGGTGACGATGCGCTCGAGGTGGCGGGGCTTGAGGTCGCTCGCCAGGCGCTGCCACGCCCGCGCGCGCACCGCCGGCGGCGTCACCACGGAGTTGATGCCCAGCAGCGACACGCCGCGCAGAATGAACGGCATCACCGTGGTCTCGAGCTTCACCCCCCCGGCGAGGCCGATAGAGGCGATGTTGCCCCACTCGTTGACGGTGCGCGTGAGCCACGCCAGCACGTCGCCGCCGACGTTGTCGACGGCGCCCCCCCAGCGCGCCTTCTCGAGCGGCCGCGTGCCCATCTCCAGGCCGTGGCGATCGATGAGCTCCGCCGCGCCCAGCTCGTGCAGGTAGTCCTGCTGCGTGCTCTTGCCCGTCAGGGCGACAACGTGATATCCGAGCCCGGCGAGCATGTCGATGGCGATGCTGCCGACGCCGCCGGTCGCGCCCGTCACGAGAACGGGCCCGAGGTCGGGATGCTGGCCGTTGTCCTCCATGCGCTGCACGGCGAGGGCGGCGGTGTAGCCGGCGGTGCCGATGGCCATCGCCTCGCGCGTGCTCAGGCCATCGGGAAGCGCGACGACGCAGCGCCCGGGCACGCGCGCGTACTCGGCAAAGCCGCCGTCGTGCGTCTCCGACAAACCGCAGCCGCACACGAGCACGGCATCGCCTTCGCCGAAGCGCGAGTCCATGGAACTCACCACACGGCCCGCCAGGTCGATGCCGCCGTTCAGCGGCGAGCTGCGCAGAATCCGGCCCTTGCCGGTGGCCGCCAGCGCGTCCTTGTAGTTGACGTCGGAGAACTCGACCCTGACGACGACCTCGCCCTCGGTGAGCTCCTCGAGCGTGAGTTCCTCGAAGCCTGCGCGGGTCTCGCCCGCTTCGTCGTGAATGCGGAATGCGCGAAACGCTTCCATGGTCGCCTCCCGGTGGTGGTTCGTGGCGCGCCCGCCTTACGGCCGGGCGCGGGCTATTCTACTCAACCGCCGCCGCCGCGGGCTAACCGGACGCCCCGGGCCCGTTCGTGCTATAAGCAGCTCCCCCGTCCCGAAACCACGCAACGGATCGTCGTCATGAGCGAGGAAACCCTCTTCAGCAAGATCGTGCGCCGGGAGATACCCGCGGACATCGTTTTTCAGGACGAGCGCGTCACCGCCTTTCGCGACATCAACCCCCAGGCGCCTACGCACGTGCTCGTGGTGCCGAACAAGCTCATCGCCACCGTCAACGACGTCAGCGAGGAGGACGAGGGTGTGCTCGGCCACATGTTCGTGGTGGCCGCCCGGGTCGCCGAGCAGGAAGGCATCGCGGCGCACGGCTACCGTCTGATCGTGAACTGCGGGCGCCACGGCCACCAGGAGGTGTTTCACCTGCACATGCACCTGCTGGGCGGCCGGCCCATGGGGCCGATGCTCTCGCGCCGCGACCCGCAGGGCATCTAGCCGCCTCCGGGGGTTCGCTCGCGCTCGCGCCGGCGCAGCTCCACGCGACGCACCTTGCCCGTGGTGGTGAGCGGCAGCTCGTCGATGAACTCGATCTCACGCGGATACTCGTAGGCGGCGAGACGCTCGCGCACCCGCGCGCGGATCTCCCCGGCCAGTGCCTCGCCCGGCTCGTGGCCCGCGGCGACGACGATGAACGCCTTGATGATCTCCCCTCGCAACGCGTCGGGGACGCCGATCACCGCCGCCTGGGCCACGGCGGGGTGCTTGAGCAGGCAGTCCTCGATCTCGCCGGGCCCGACGCGGTAGCCGGCGCTCGAGATGACGTCGTCCTTGCGCCCGACGAACCACAGGTAGCCGTCCTCGTCGCGGTAACCGACGTCGCCGGTGCACCACCACGGGCCCAGGCACTTGGCACGCGTCGCCTCGTCGTTGCGCCAGTAGCCCAGGAACATCACGGGATCCTCGCGCCAGGCGGCGAGCTCGCCGACCTCGTTGTCGGCCATGACGTTGCCGCGCTCGTCCACCGGCTCGACGCGATGGCCCGGGTAGGGCTTGCCCATGGAGCCGGGCCTGGGGTCCATCACCGCGGCACCGTTGCCGACGACGTAGTTGAACTCCGTCTGCCCCCACATCTCGTTGACCCGGACGCCGAGCGCCTCGTGCGCCCAGTGATAGAGCTCGGCGCCGAGGCTTTCGCCGGCGGACATGATGGTGCGCAGGCCGACGCCGAAACGCGCGCGCACGTCGCCCTGCTGGCGGATCATCTTGAGCGCCGTCGGGGGGATGAAGGCGTTGCGCACGCCGTACTTCGCCATCAGACGGCAGGCCTTCTCGGGGTCGAACTTGCCGCCGGCGTAGCCGAGCACCGGCACGCCGTAGAAGAGCGACGGCAGGAGCGCATCCATCAAGCCGCCGGTCCATGCCCAGTCCGCGGGAGTCCAGAACAGATCGCCGGGCTGCGGGAAGAAGTCGTGGGAGAGCTCGAAGCCGGTGAGGTTACCAAGCAGCGCGCGGTGCGGAACGACGGCGCCCTTCGGCGGCCCCGTGGTGCCGGAGGTGTAGATGAGCAGCGCCGGGTCGTCGGCGCGCGTGGGCTGCGCGCGGAAGCGTTCGCCGGCGCGCTCGAGCTGAGCGTGCAGACCCGCCGGCGTGGCGTCGTCACAGTCGAACAGGTGCTCGAGCTCCGGCAACTGCGCCGCCAGGGCCGCCAGCGTCTCGCGATGGGGCGCGTCGGTGATGACGACGCGGGCGCCGCTGTCGCGCAGGCGATACTCGAGCGCGTCGGCTCCGAAGAGCACGGACAGCGGCAGCGCCACCGCGCCGCACTTGTAAACGGCGAGGTGCGCGATCGCCGCCTCGGCGCGCTGCGGCAAAACGATGCCGACGCGATCGCCGACGGCGAGGCCGTGCCCGCGCAGCACGTTGGCGAGGCGGTTGGAGAGTGCGTCGAGGCGCGCGAAGCTCACCTGCTCGCACACGCCGCGCTCGTTCTCGCAGTAAAGGGCGATGGCGTCGCCGCGGTCACGGTGACGGGTGCACACCGCCTCGGCAATGTTGAAGCACTCGGGGATGCGCCAGGAGAAGGCGCGGCGGATGTCGTTCCAGCCGCCGGCGCCGGCGTCAACGAGGCCCATGCCGGCGGCTCACCAGTACGACAGGGCGGCCTCGAACATGCCGGCGAGGTCCCGCTCGCGCACCTCGCGCGGCGCGTTGGCGAGCAGGCGCTGCTGCGCGAAGGCGCCGTCGACGAGCGCGGGCACGTCAGCGGCGCCGTAGCCCACGCCGGCGATGCCGTTGGGCATGCCGGTGCGGCGCATCATCGCGCTCAGCCGCTCCGCCAGCGCCTCACCGGCCTCGCCCGGCGCCGCGTCGCCGGCCTGCGCCCCGAGCAGCGTCGCGCCCTCGAGGTGACGCTCGGGGCTCGCCGGCGCGGTGAAGCGAAACGCCGCCGGGGCGTTGACGATGACCGACATGCCGTGCGGCACCAGCGGCTCGTCGACGGGGTAGCCCTCGGGGCGGAAATCGCGCACCAGTCCGGCCACCGAGTACGACATGCCGTGGGGGATGTGCACGCCGCTGTTGCCGAAGGCGATGCCGGCGAGCGTCGCCGCCAGCATCATGGCGTGTCGCGCCTCGTGATCGTCGGCATCGGCCACGGCACGCTCGAGAAAGCGGCCGCTCAGGCGCAGCGCCTCGCGGCAGCCGATGTCGCTCCAGGGGTTGGCGCCCTGGCTCATGGGGCGCTGCGCGGGCGACGGCGGNNGCGTGGCTCAAGACGTCGAAGCCGCTCGCCGCCACCACACTCGCCGGCAGCGTGTGCGTGCAGCGCGGATCGATCAGCGCTCGCGTCGGCCGCAGCTCGCGCGCGGCGATGCCGGTCTTCACCTTTCTCTCGAGAAAATCGAAGATGCTGATGCCGGTGCACTCGCTGCCGGTGCCGGAGGTGGTCGGGCAGGCGATGTGTGGCTTGAGCGGACCGGGAACGGGACGCGCCTCGCCGATGGGCGCGTTGACGTAGGCGAGCAGCTCGGCCGGGTAGGTGGTGTAGAGGTTGGCGGCCTTGCAGGTGTCGATGACCGAGCCGCCGCCGAGCGAGACGAAGCCGTCGAAGCGGCCCTCGCGTGCGAACGCCGTGGCGGCGCGGAAGGAGGCGTCCGTGGGCTCGACGTGGACTTCGTCGTGGAGCGCGGCGTCGACGCCGGCGCGGGCGAGCGAGTCGATGGCGGCGGCCACCGGCTCGAGCGCGGCGACGTTGCGGTCGGTGAAGACCCCGACCCGCTTCAGCCCGAGCGCCCTGGCGTCCTCGCCGAGCTCGTCGAGCACGCCGGCGCCGAACTTGATCGAAGCGACGTCGACGGCGAAGACCTGCTCACCGGCCTGCGAGAACTCGTAGTAGTGACAGCAGCCCATGTCTCTCTTTTGCGGCCCGGCAGGCCGCTCCCGCCGCGTCAGGGCCGTGCCGGAAAGCGTCAGCCGTGCTGGGACTTCTCGAGCGCCTGATCGAGATCCCAAAGTATATCATCGAGGGTCTCGAGCCCCACGGAGATGCGGATCATGTCCGGCGTCACGCCGGCGCTGCGCTGCTCCTCCTCGCTGAGCTGCCGATGCGTCGTCGAGGCGGGGTGAATCACCAGCGTCTTGGCGTCGCCGACGTTGGCCAGGTGGCTCATGAACTCCACGCCCTCGATGAAACGTATGCCCGCCGGCTGACCGCCGCGGATGCCGAAGGTCAGAATCGACCCGGGACCGCGCGGCAGGTATCGCTTCGCCAGCGCGTGATACGGGCTGTCGGCGAGACCCGCGTAACGCACCCATTCCACCGCCGCGTGCGCGCGCAGGAACTCGGCCACGGCGAGCGCGTTGTCGCAGTGGCGATCCATGCGCACCGGCAGCGTCTCGAGCCCCTGCAGAAACAGGAAAGCGTTGAACGGGCTCAGCGCCGGTCCCAGGGTGCGCAGCGTCTCCATGCGCGCCTTCATGGTGAAGCCGAAGTCGCCGAAGGTCTCGTAGAAGCGCACCCCGTGGTAGCCCTTGGAGGGCTCGGTCATGCCGGGGAAGTTGCCGTTGTCCCAGGGGAACCGGCCGGACTCGACGATGACGCCGCCGATGGAGGTGCCGTGGCCGCCGATGAACTTGGTCGCCGAGTGCACGACGATGTCGGCGCCGTGCTCGATCGGGCGGCACAGATAGGGCGTGGCGAAGGTGTTGTCGATCACCAGCGGCACCCCGGCGTCGCGCGCGATGGCGCCGACCGCCTCGATGTCGAGGACGTTGTTGAGCGGATTGCCGATGGTCTCGGCATAGAGCGCCCGCGTCTTCGGCGTCAACGCGCGGCGAAAGTTCTCGGGATCGTCGGGGTCGACGAAACGGGTCTCGATACCCAGGCGGCGGAACTGGAAGTCGAGCTGCGAGTACGTGCCCCCGTACAACGTGCTCGCCGAGACGAGCTCGTCGCCCGCCTGCATGAGCGTGAGCAGCGCCGTCGTCTGCGCGGCCATGCCGGAGCTCACCGCCAGCGCCGCGCGCCCGCCCTCCAGCGCGGCCATGCGTTCCTCGAACACGGCGTTGGTGGGGTTCATCAGGCGGGTGTAGATGTTGCCGAAGGTCTGCAGGTTGAACAGGCTGGCGGCGTGGTCGGCGTTGTCGAACACGTACGACGTGGTCTGGTAGATGGGCACCGCGCGCGCGCCGGTGGCCGGGTCGGGCCGCTGGCCCGCGTGCAGGCACAGCGTCTCGATGCCGAAGTCTCTGTCAGGCATGTCGTCTCACCCCCGGGCGTTGTCAGGGCCGGGCGCCGCGGGCGAGCGGCGCCGGGTTAGTAGGGCAACCATAGAGAGCGTTTCGACGTGATGACCTTGGTGTCCACGCCGATGAAGTTCAGCCCGCCGAACAGACGCGCGTGCTCGATCTTCATGCAGCGGTCCATGACCACCTCGAGACCGGCCTCGCGCGCGAGCGCCGCCGCCTGCTCGTTGACGATGCCGAGCTGCAGCCACAGCACGCGCGCGTTCGCGCGCACGGCCGCCTCGGCGATCGGCAGCACCTGTTCGGAGCGCTGGAAGACGTCGACGACATCGATGGGCTCAGGGACCTCGTCGACGCTGGCGTAGCACTTCTCGCCGAGGATCTCGGTGTAGTTCGGGTTGACGGGAATGATGCGGTAGCCGTGATCCTGCAGATACTTCGCGGCGAAGAAGCTCGGGCGAAACCACTTCGCCGACAGCCCCACGACGGCAATGGTGCGGCTCTGCCGGAGGATGCGTCGCAGCGTCTGGATGTCGGTCATGAGCGCGCAACGCTCGAGAGGCGCCGGCCGCGCAGGGTAATGCATCGGCGCACGCTGCGGCAACTCACCGGACCCGGGCGCGACGGCAACGGCTCAGCTCCCCTGCAGGGAACCGAGAACGAAGAAGCAGCCCGCACTCCACACGCCGAAACGCTCGACACCGTCGACGCGGCGCTCCTCGCCGAGCTCCACGAGGCGGTAGTAGACCGGCCGCGCGATGAGCGCGCGCAGGCCCGCGCGCACCAGCACGTAGGGGGACGGCGCGCCGCTCGCGGCGTCGTGCACGACGCTGATGGGGTGCTCGCGGTCGGCGGCCACGACGTCGTCGACATTGGTGCGGAAGACCAGCCGCTGCGCGTGCCCGTGCCCGTCGCGTTCCATCTCGACGGCGACGAAAGGCGCGTCGTCCACGCGAATGCGCAGCTTCTCCGCCGGCGTCACCAGATAGAACGCGCCGTCGGCGTCGCGCCGCAGCACCGAGGCAAACAGCTTCACCAGCGGCCGGCGGCCGATGGGCGTGCCCATGTAGAACCAGGTGCCGTCGCGGGCGATGCGGATGTCGATGTCGCCGCAGAGCTCGGGGTTCCACTCGTGCACCGGCGGCAACTTGCTCGCGCCGAGCCGTGCCGCGAGCGCCATGGGGTCGTTGTCGACGGCCACGGCTCAGCCCCCGGCGGCGATGCTGCGCGGGCGGCCGTCGGCGTCGATGGCGACGAAGGTGAAAAGCCCCTCCGTCACTTTCTCGCGCGCACCGTCGCGGTGGCGGCGCACCCAGGTCTCGACCCTCACCGCGATGGAGGTCTGGCCGATGCGCTCGGTGGCACAGTAGCAGCTGACGACGTCGCCGACGTAAACGGGCTTGTGAAAGCTCATCGCCTCGACGCCCACCGTCGCCACGCGCCCCCCGGCGACGTGGTGGGCGTAGGTGCCGCCGGCGATGTCCATCTGCGCCATCAGCCAGCCGCCGAAGATGTCGCCGTCGGGGTTGGCGTCGGCGGGCATCGCCAGCGTGCGCAGCGACGGCTCGCGCTCGTCGGGTGGGTTCATGGTGTCGGGCGTTGGCAACGGGCCGCTATTGTACCCGCTGGCGTGCGCCGCGGGCGCTGGCCACGCTCGCGGCCGGTACGGTACAGTGCGGCGCACGACGGCGCCGGGGACGCCGCCCGAGCGGTCGCCTCCCCGACAAGCGAGCGGGCGCAGGGGAGATCCGAGCGATGTCGAGGCTGACGGGGGCAGAGGCGATGGTGCGGCTTCTCGAGCTGCACGGCGTCGAGTACCTGTTCGGCCTGTGCGGCGACACGAGCCTGCCCTTCTACGACGCGCTCTCGCGCGGCAGCCGCCTGCAACACGTGCTCACGCGCGACGAGCGCCACGCCGCCTACATGGCGGACGCCTATGCGCGCGTTGCCGGCAAGGTGGGGGTGTGCGAGGGGCCCAGCGGCGGCGGCGCCACCTACCTGCTGCCCGGACTGGTCGAGGCCAACGAGTCGTCCGTGCCCGTGCTGGGCATCACCACCGACATCTCGGTGGCGGCGCGCGGGCGCTTCACCCTCACCGAGCTCGACCAGCAGGCGCTGATGCGGCCGCTGACGAAATGGAACCGGGTGGTCGAGCGCGCCGACGCCCTGCCGCGCGCGCTGCGCACGGCCTTCGCGCAGATGACCGGCGGCAGGCCGGGGGCGGCGCACATCGGCCTGCCCCTCGACGTGCAACGCCAGCCCGTGGACGCGGACGAGGTGTGGGCGCTGCCGGGCGGCGGGCGCTTTCCGGCGGCGCGCCCGGCGCCGGATCCGGCGGCGGTGGCCGAGGCCGCACGCGTGCTGCGCACGGCCGAGCGCCCGCTGTTCGTCTGCGGCGGCGGTGTCGTGATCTCCGGCGCCGAGCAGGCGCTCGCGCGTCTCGCCGCACACCTCGACGCGCCGGTGGCGACAACGGTGAGCGGCCAGGGCAGCATCGCCGACACGCACCCGCTGGCACTGGGGGTGGTCGGAGCCAACGGCGGCACCGCGCCCACGCGGCGCGTGGTCGACGCCGCCGACGTGGTGATCTTCGTCGGCTGCCGCGCGGGCTCGGTGACGACCGAGCGCTGGCGCCACCCGGCGCCGGAGCGGGTGCGGGTGGTCCACGTCGACGTCGATGCCGGCGTCGTGGGCGTGAACTACCCGCCCGCGGCGGCCGTGGTCGCCGACGCGCGGCTCGCTCTGGACGCGCTCGCCGACGAGCTCGACGGCGCGCCGCGGGCGGGCGGCGACGCGGCCGCGCGCGTGGCCGCGGCGCGACGCGAGAAGTTCGCCGCGTTCGCCCCGCTGGCGGCGAGCGACGACACGCCCATACGGCCCGAGCGACTGGTGGCGACGCTGCAGCGGGTGCTGCCGCCCGACGCCGTCGTCGTCGCCGATCCCGGCACCCCCTGCCCGTATCTCTCGGCCTACTACGACTGGCCGCGGGCGGGCCGCCACTTCATCACCAACCGCGCCCACGGCGCCCTCGGCTACTCGCTCGGCGCCGTCGTCGGCGCCTACTACGGCGGCGGTGGGCGCACCTGCGTCGCCGTCATGGGCGACGGCAGCTTCGCCATGGCCGCGGGCGAGCTGGAAACCCTGCGCCGCCTGGCCGTGCCCGTCACCCTGGTGGTGATCGCCAACGCCAGTTTCGGCTGGATCAAGGCGGGCCAGAAGTCCGGCTTCGAGGCGCGCTACTTCTCGGTCGACTTCACGCGCACGGACCACGCCGCGGTGGCGCGCGCCTTCGGGGTCGACGCCTGGCGCGTGGAGGAGCCGGCGGCGCTCGAGCCGGCGCTGCGCGAGGCGCTCGCGAGCGGTGCCCCGGCCCTGGTGGACGTCGTCTGCCAGCCGCTGGAGCAGGCGCGTGCCCCGGTGAGCGAGTGGATCGCCTGAACGCGATCGCGCGCGCGGCGGTGCACCCGTGAGCGAGACGGCACACTTCGGCGCGCTGGCCGGCCTCAGGGTCATCGACCTCAGCCGCGTCCTCGGCGGACCTTACTGCAGCCAGATCCTGGGCGACCACGGCGCCGACGTCGTCAAGATCGAGCCGCCGCAGGGCGACGAGGTGCGCGACTGGGGACCGCCCTTCCGTGACGACGACGCCGCCTACTTCATCGGCGTCAACCGCAACAAGCGCGCGCTCGGGCTCGACCTGACGCAGCCGCGGGGGCGTGAGACGCTGCTGCGCCTGCTCGAGGGCGCCGACGTGCTGCTCGAGAACTACAAGCCCGGCACCATGGAGGCCTGGGGCCTCGGCTTCGACGCCGTGCTCGCGCCCCGCTTCCCGCGTCTCATCCACGCACGCATCAGCGGCTTCGGCGGCGACGGACCCCTCGGCGGCTATCCGGGCTACGACGCCATCGTGCAGGCCATGAGCGGCATGTTCAGCGTCAACGGCGAGCCCGAGTCCGGGCCCACGCGCATGGGCATCGCCGTCGTCGACATGGGCACGGGCCTGTACACCGCCATCGCCCTGCTCATGGCGGTCATCGAGCGCCAGCGATCCGGCCGCGGCCAGTTCATCGACATGACGCTGTTCGACAGCGCGGTTGCTTTGATGCACCCGCACGTCACGAACTACTTCCTGAGCGGCCGGGTGCCCGGACTCACCGGCAGCGCGCACCCGAACATCAGCCCGTATGCCAAGTTTCGTACGCGCACCACGGACATCTTCGTCGGCGCGGGCAACAACCGCGCCTTCCGCCGCCTGTGCGCCGAGCTCGGCGCAGCGGCCCTGGCGCAGGACCCGCGCTTCCGCGACAACCGTGACCGCGTCGCCAACCGCGAGGCGCTGCACGCGGAGCTGGAGCGGCTCATGCGGGACGAGGACGGCGAGGCGCTGTGCGAGCGCCTGCTGGCCGCCGGGCTGCCTGCGGGGCCGGTGCTCGCCACCGACGCGGTCGTGCGTCACCCGCACACGCGCCACCGCGCCATGGTCGTCGAGAGCGAGGGCTATCGCGGCGCCGGCATTCCGATCAAGTTCTCGCGCACGCCCGGGCAGGTGCGCCGCACGCCGCCCGCCTTCGGCGCCCACGCGCGCGAGGTGCTGCGTGAGCACGGCTTCGACGAGGCCGAGATCGAGGCGCTGATCGCCGCCGGGGTGCTCGTGGAGAAACGGCGCACGTAAAACGCGGCGCCGCGCCGCTGCCATCGTGCGCGCCTGCGTTCTCGCTTACAATTGTCGCCCTCGGCGCCGCCGCGCGCCCGGCACAGGAGCGCAACGCAGCGCGACCCGCAACATGAACCCGCCCGATTCCGACAGCCCCGCGCGGGTGACGCGCCCGCGCCCGCAGGACGTGAGCTTCGATCTGGCGCGCGCGCTGTCCTCGGTGGTGTCGCTGCGCGCCGTCATTCCCGAGGACGGCCTCACGGCGGCGGGGCTCGGCACCCAGCGCGAGGGCAACGGGGTCGTCATCGGCGAGGACGGGCTCATCCTCACCATCGGCTACCTCATCACCGAGGCGGAGCAGGTGTGGCTGATCGACGATGCCGGCCGGCCCACTGCCGCCTACGTCGTCGGTTACGACCAGGAGTCGGGATTCGGCCTGGTGCGCGCCGTCGAGACGTTGTCGCTGCCGGCCATGCGCCTGGGCAGCGCCGCGCAGCTGCGGGTGCCCGACCCGGTGATCGTCGCCGGCCACGGCGGCCTCGACGACGCCATCAACGCGCGCGTGGTCGCGCGCCGGGAGTTCGCCGGCTACTGGGAGTACCTGCTCGACGACGCCATCTTCACCGCCCCGGCGCATCCGAACTGGGGCGGCACCGCCCTGATCGGCGCCGACGGCGAGCTGTGCGGCATCGGCTCGCTGCTGGTGCAGCAGTCGAGCGAGCTCGGCGGCCACGCCGACAACGGCAACATGTTCGTGCCCATCGACCTGTTGCACCCGATCCTCGGGGACCTGCTCGCCTACGGGCGTCGCTCGACGCCGCCGCGACCTTGGCTCGGCTGCTTCGTCTACGAGGTGCAGGGGCATCTGGTGGTCGCCGGGGTCTACGACGATTGCCCCGCGGACAAGGCGGACGTGCGCGTGGGCGACATCGTGCTGTCGGTGGCGGGCCAGGAGGTCACCGAGCTCGCGGACATGCTGCGCCGCGTGTGGGGCCTGGGCGCCGCCGGCGTCAGCGTGCCCTTGACGCTGGCGCGCGAGGGACGCCAGCTGGAGATCGCCGTGGCGTCGAGCGATCGCAACGCCTGCCTCAAGTCGGCCACCGTGCACTGATGCCGGCGGGGGCCATGCTGCAGGGCAAGGCCACCGTCGTCACCGGCGTCCGGCGCCGGTGATCGTGCGCGCACGCCGCGGGGGTCCGGTCGCGTGAGCCCCACCCTGCAGAGCGAGCGCCACGGGCACGTGCTGCGGCTGACGTTGTCCGATCCGCGACGGCGCAACGCGCTCGATCCCGCCATGTACGCGGCGGGCCACGCCGCGCTGGCGCAGGCGGCGGCCGACGACGGCATCGGCGCCGTGGTGCTCACCGGCGCCGGCGACACGTTCTGCGCCGGCGGCAACCTCCGGCGCCTCATCGACAACCGCGGCGAGCCGCGCGGCGTGCAGCGGCGCAGCGTGGAGGGGCTGCACGGCCTGGTGCGCGCGCTGCGCGCCTGTCCCCGGCCCGTCATCGCCGCCGTGGAGGGCGCGGCCGCCGGCGCGGGCTTCTCCCTCGCCCTCGCCTGCGACCTCGTCGTGGCCGCCGAGGACGCGGTCTTCACCATGGCTTACGTCAAGGTGGGGCTCAACCCCGACGGCGGCGCCACGACGTGGCTGACGCGCGCGCTGGCGCCGCAGCTCGCCGCCGAGATTCTGTTCGAGGGCGCCCCGCTGTCCGCCGCGCGCCTGCACGCCGCCGGCGTCGTCAACCGCGTGGTGCCGCCGGGCCAGGCTCTGGCGGAGGCGTCGCAGTGGGCCGAGCGCCTGGCGCAAGGCCCCGGCGCCGCCCTCGCCCGGGCCAAGCGGTTGCTGGAGACGGCCTACGCGGAGGAGCTGGACTCGCATCTCGACCGCGAGGCCGAGAGCATGACCGAGGCGGTGCACCACGACGAGGCGGGGGAAGGCATCGCGGCCTTCCTCGAGAAGCGCCCGCCGCGCTTCCGTCGCTGAGCGCGCGCGGCCGTCACGCCACCCCGGCCGCCTCGCCCAGCACGGCGCCGATCTCCCCGCGCACGACGACGTCGGCAAGGTCGTCGAGGTCGGTGGGCTCGCGATTGACGATCGCCAGCGTTGCCCCCGCCTTTTTCGCCAGCCGCGGCAGTCCCGCGGCCGGGTACACCACCAGCGACGAGCCCACCGCCAGGAACAGGTCGCAGGCGAGCGTCGCCGCCCGTGCCCGGGCCATCTCCGCCTCCGGCATCGGCTGCCCGAAGGAGACCGTGGCCGTCTTGACGAGCCCGCCGCAATCGCCGCAGATCGGCGCGCTCTGCTCCCGCGCGAAGGCCTCGAGCAGCGGCGCGAGCTCCAGGCGCCGCCCGCAGGCGAGGCAGCACGCGTAGGTGGTGTTGCCGTGCAGCTCGACGAGCCTCTCCGCGGGCACCCCGGACTGCTGGTGCAGCCCGTCGATGTTCTGCGTCACCACGCAGCTCGCCGTGCCCTGCACGACCAGCCGTGCCACGGCGCGGTGACCCCGGTTGGGGCGCGCCTCGCGGAACTCCGCGTCCATCTCCAGGCGCCGGCGCCAGGACTCGCGTCGGGCCTCGTCCGAGGCGAGGAACTCGCGATAATCGATCGGCGCCATGCGCGACCACACCCCGCCGGGGCTGCGGAAGTCGGGGATGCCCGACTCGGTGCTGATGCCGGCGCCGGTGAACACCACCGCGCGGCGGCTCGCCGCCAACGCCTCGCTCAGGGCGTGCGCTGACATGCCTCGACCCGGTCCGCCGCACCGCGTGTCGTTTTCACGTTTTTCACCACCTCGTTCTCGCGAAGATGTGCGCTTATCTCCCGATGAGTTGAAGTCTTGACCGGCACGACCCAGGTTTAGGCAACATTTCGGCTACGCCGGATCCAAGGGTTTCGGCGGACGAAATTCGCCGTTTCCGGCCCCGGTTGACGTCGCCGAGCCGACGGCCCGGGGCCGCACGCGTCGCATTGCGGCACGGCGTCGGCGCCGCAAGGGTCGCCCGGCCGGCCCATGGGCAACGCGGCGGCCGTCACGGAACCCGCCTCGCGTTTCCATCGCCATTTTTACGGTCTCGCGATTTCACAGTTATTTAATATTTAATTCAGTAACTTATATAGCTTTCTTCAAGCTAGGCTATCGACTGCATCGAAAATCTTTAATAAATATAAAACAGCAACTTAAGATATTTTTATTAGTTGATACATAAATATACGAGCTCAAGTAACTGATAAAAAATCAGTTACTTTGAGCGCCTTGCGCCAGCGCCCAACCCTGCTCCGCCGCGATGCGGGCCAGGCGGCCCATGCGCGTGGCGTAGGCCGAGCTGGCGTTGCCCTGCAGGCCGCGATGGTAGACCCCCTGAACGATGCTGGCGTAGCGGAACAGCGAGAAGGCGAGATAGAAGTTCCATCCCGGGATCTCGTCGCGGCCCGTATGGCGGCAGTACAACGCGACGTAGTCCGCCTCCGAGGGAATGCCGCCGGCGCCGCCGGCGACGTCGCCGAGGCGCACGCCGTCGGGCGTCTCGATGTGATAGAGCATGCAGTTGTAGGCCAGATCGGCCAGCGGGTGACCGAGCGTCGACAGCTCCCAGTCGAGCACGGCCACGACCCGCGGCTGCCGGGCGTGCACGACCATGTTGTCGAGGCGGAAATCGCCGTGGACGAGGCAGGTGGTGTCGTCCTGCGGCACCCGTTCGGGCAGCCACGCCATGAGCCGGTCCATGGCGGGCAGCGCGTCGGTCTTCGAGGCCTCGTACTGGCGGCTCCAGCGGCGGATCTGGCGCGCGTAGTAGTTGCCGGGCCGGCCGAAGTCGCCGAGCCCGCGCCCGAGCGGGTCGACCCGGTGCAGCGCCGCCAGCACGCGCGCCATCTCGGCGTAGACGGCGCCGCGCTCGGCCGCGGCCAGCGTCGGCAGGCTCGGGTCGCGAAACAGGCGTCCCTCGGCGTGGCCCATGACGTAGAAAGGGGTGCCGATCACGGACGCGTCCTCACAGAGCAGCAGCGGCTCCGGCACCGGCACGTCCGTGCCCCGCAGCGCCTGCAGCACGCGGAACTCGCGCTCGATCATGTGGGCCGTCGGCAACAGCTCGCCGGGGGGCTTCTTGCGCAGCACGAAGCGGCGTGCGCCCGCGCTGAGCATGAACGTGGGATTGGACTGGCCGCCCTCGAACTGGCGCACGCTCAACTCACCGTCGAAGCCCTCGAGACGATCCGCCAGGTAGCCGACCAGGCGCCGCTCGTCGAAGCGGTGGCCGGGGCGGACCGCGGTGATCTCGGCGCTCGTGCTCACGTCAGCAGTGTACACCCCGGCCGCGGCTGTGCGGCAGAGCAGCCGGGGCGGCACCGGCGCGCGCCGCGGGCGCTTGCCGCCGGCGAGCCGACCTGCCTACCATGCGCAACCATGCCCTCGAGCAAGCGCCTCAAGCCCGAAGACCTGCGCAGCCACCGCTGGTACGGCGTCGACGACCTGCGCTCCTTCGGTCATCGCTCGCGCACCCGGCAGATGGGTTACGACGCGCGCGACTACGCCGGCAAGCCGGTGATCGGCATCGTCAACACCTGGAGCGACATCAACCCCTGCCACACGCACCTGCGCGAGCGCGCCGGCGACGTCAAGCGCGGCGTGTGGCAGGCGGGCGGCTTCCCGGTGGAGCTGCCGGCGATGTCGCTCTCCGAGCCCTTCGTCAAGCCGACCACCATGCTCTACCGCAACCTGCTGGCGATGGAGGCCGAGGAGCTGCTGCGCTCGCACCCGGTCGACGGCGCGGTGCTGATGGGCGGCTGCGACAAGACCACGCCCGCCCTGCTGATGGCGGCCGCCTCCATGGACATCCCCGCGCTGTACGTGCCCGCCGGCCCCATGCTGCGGGGCAACTGGCGCGGCACGACGCTGGGCAGCGGCAGCGACACGTGGAAATACTGGGCCGAGCGGCGTGCGGGGAACATCGACGCCGCCACCTGGCGCGAGATCGAGGGCGGCATCGCCCGCTCCGCGGGCCACTGCATGACCATGGGCACGGCCTCCACCATGACCGCGATGGCCGAGGCGCTCGGCATGACGCTGCCCGGCGCCTCGTCGATCCCTGCCGTCGATGCCAACCACCCGCGCATGGCCGCCGCCAGCGGCGTGCGCATCGTCGAGATGGTGTGGAGCGACGTGCGCCCGTCGGAGCTCCTCAGCCGCGAGGCCTTCGAGAACGCCGTCACCGTGGACATGGCCCTGGGCGGCTCGACCAACGCCATCGTGCATCTCATCGCCATGGCCCGTCGTGCCGGGGTGCAACTGGAGCTGGCGGACTTCGAGCGCGTGTCGCGGAGGATCCCGGTGCTCGCGAACGTGCGCCCCTCCGGCACCTATCTCATGGAGGACTTCTACTACGCCGGCGGGCTGCGCGGGCTCATGGGCCGGCTGCGCGCGCACCTGCACCTGGACTGCGCCACGGTCTCGGGCGAGACGCTGGCCGAGACACTGGCGGGCGCGCAGGTCTACCACGACGACGTCATCCGCCCGCTGGACGAGCCCGTCTACGCCGAGGGCGCCACCGCCGTGCTGTGGGGCAACCTCGCTCCCGACGGCTGCGTCATCAAGCCCGCGGCCTGCGAGGCGCATCTGCGGCGTCACACCGGCCCCGCCGTCGTCTTCCCGAACTACGACGACCTGGCCGCGCGCATCGACGACCCGGACCTCCCCGTGACGGCGCAGTCGGTGCTGGTGTTGCAGAACGCCGGGCCGGTGGGCGGGCCGGGCATGCCCGAGTGGGGTCAGCTGCCGATCCCGCGGAAGCTGCTCGAGCAGGGCGTGCGCGACATGGTGCGCATCTCCGACGCGCGCATGAGCGGCACCAGCTACGGCGCCTGCGTGCTGCACGTCGCGCCGGAGTCCGCCGTCGGCGGCCCGCTCGCGCTGGTGCGCGACGGCGATCCCATCGAGCTCGACGTTCCCGGGCGCCGCCTGGAGCTGCACGTCGATGAAGCGGAGCTCGCCGCGCGCCGCCGGGAGTGGCGGGCGCCACCGGACCGTTACCGGCGCGGGTACGGCGCGCTGCACGCGCGCCACGTGCTGCAGGCCAACGAAGGCTGCGACTTCGATTTTCTCGCCGTCCCCGGCACCGTGGCCGAGCCCGACATTCACTGACGCCGGCGCGCCCGCTCCCGGAGCACTGCTCCCCCGCGTCCGCTCAAAAGCCGTACAGCGCCGCCGGGTTGTCGCAGAGCACCATCCGCCGCAGCTCGGGGTCGGGAACCCAGTCCGTCATGAGGTCCAGCAGCACGGCCTCGTCCGGACGCGTCGTCTGCCCCGGATGCGGCCAGTTGCTGGCCCAGAGCATGCGCTGCGGCGCCGCCGCGGCCAGCGCACGCGCGAGCACGCCGACGTCGTCGTAGCCCGGCGGGCCGACGCGGGAGGTCTCGTAGGGCGCCGACATCTTCACCCAGCACCGTCCCGTTTCGAGCAGACGCAGCAAGGCCCGAAAGCCCGGATGCTCGGTGCCGACCGGCTCGAGAAACTTGCCGTTGTGGTCCACGACGAGGTCGCAGGGCAGCCGCCGCAGCAGCGCTTCCTTCTCCGCCAATTCGCGACCGTCCATCTGCAGCTGCACGTGCCAGCCGAAGGCGTGCACCCGTGCCGCCGTGTCTTCGAGGATCTCCCAGGGCAGCACGCCGCCGGGCAACATGAAGAAGCGCACGCCGCGCACTCCCGCTCGCGTGTACGCCTCGAGCTCCGCGTCGCTGACGCCCGCGTCCACCACGACGACGCCGCGCGCGCGCTCGCCGAGGGCGCGCATGCCGTCGAGCGTGCAGCGGTTGTCCTTGCCGTAGGCGGACGGCTGCACCACCACCACGCGCTCGAGGCCGAGCCGCGTCATGAGGGCACGATAATCCGCCACCGTTGCCAACGGCGGCGGCACCGGGCACGTGGGCGCGAGCGGATACTGCGCGCGCGTGCCGTAGAAGTGCATGTGGCAGTCACAGGCACCCGGCGGCGCTTGCAGACGCGACCGGCGACGGGAGTCGGCACAACCTGTGCTCATGGCCCCCTGGCTTCAACGCGTGAGCCCATCGACCAGGTCGCAAGCCGCAACAATCGAATCGGCTTCATGGATCGCCGGCGTCGCGGTATTTCGCCGCCAATGTCTCGGCCTCACGCGCGAGCAGCGCGATGTCGCTGCCCACCGCGACGAAGACGAACCCCTCCTCGACGAAGCGACGCACGTCCGCCTCCACCGCGGTAAGGATGCCCGCGGGCTTGCCCGCATCGCGGCAGCGGCGCATACCGTCGATCATGGCCGCCTGAACCTCGGGGTGGGCGGGCCGGCCCAGGTGTCCCATCGACGCGGCCAGGTCCGAAGGGCCGAAGAACAGCCCGTCGACACCGTCTACCCCCGCGATCGCCTCGATGTTGTCGAGCGCAAGGCGCGTCTCGACCTGAACCAGAACACACGTCTCATCGGCGGCGCGCAGCGCATACTCGTGCACGCGCCCATAACGATTGGCCCGGTGACAGGTGGCGACGCCGCGCACGCCAAGCGGCGGATATCGGCTGAAGGCAACCGCCTGCTCCGCTTCCTGCGCCGTCTGCACGTAGGGGATCAGCAGGGTCTGCGCGCCGATATCCAACATTCGCTTGATCTGCACCATGTCGTTCCACGCCACGCGCACCACGGCGCTGGCCGTACCGCCCTCCATCGCCTGCAACTGCGCGAGCACCGATGCCACGTCGTTGGGCGCGTGCTCGGTATCGATGACGAGCCAGTCGAAACCGGCGCCGGCAAGCACCTCGGCCGAGATGCCCGTCGTCAGCTGAGACCAAAGTCCGATCTGCAACCGTCGTTCGGCCAGCGCCCGCTTGAATCGATTCTCCGGAATTTTCATGGGCGAAACCTTCTCGAAGTTCCGCGTCGCGCTTGCGAAAACGGGATCACGTGCGAGCGCGATGAGCTCGGTTGCGACGGGCTAGCGATCGTGAAAGCACCCGCCCGAGCGCGCGAGCTCGCGCAGCAGCGGCGCCGGCTCCGGCACGAACTCGTTGGCGCGGTGATAGGCCTCGAGCGCCTCGCAGATCACCGCGGGACCGAGCCGGTCGGCGTAAAACATGGGCCCCCCCCGATAGACCGGGAAACCGTAGCCGTTGATCCAGATGACGTCGATGTCGCTCGCACGCTGGGCGACGCCTTCCTCGAGCAGGCGGGCGCCCTCGTTGATCAGGGCATAGAGGCAACGCTCGCGGATCTCCTCGTCGCCGATCGTTCGCCGCTCGATGCCGAGCTCGGCGGAGACCTGGCGGATCAGCGCCTCGACCTCGGGGTCGGGCAGCGGCTTGCGGCTGCCCGCCTCGTAGCGGTACCAGCCCGCGCCCGTCTTCTGCCCGAAGCGGCCGCGCTCGCAGATACGGTCCGCGATCAGGTAAAAGCGCTTCTCCTGCGGGTGTGCCNNGGCGCACGGCCCAGCCGACGTCGAGCCCCGCGAGATCGCCGACGGCGAACGGTCCCATGGGCAGGCCGAAGTCGTAGAGCACCCTGTCGACCTGCTGCGGCAGCGCCCCCTCCTGGAGCAGCAGGTTCGCCTGGCGGGTGTAGGCGTAGAGCATGCGGTTGCCCACGAAGCCGTCGCACACGCCCACCAGCACACCGACCTTGCCCAGCGTCTTCGACAGGCGCATCACCGTGGCGACGGTCTCCTTCGACGTGGCCGCCCCGCGGACGTTCTCCATCAGGCGCATGACGTGCGCCGGGCTGAAGAAGTGCGTGCCGATCACCTTGCCCGGGCGCGTCGTGGCGGCGGCGATCGCGTCGATATCGAGGGTCGAGGTGTTGCTGGCCAGAATGGCGTCGGGCTTACAGTGGGCGTCGAGCGCGGCGAACACGTCCCGCTTGAGTGCCATGTCCTCGAACACGGCCTCGATGACGATGTCCGCGTCGCCGAGGTCCGCGTAGTCGACACCGCCGGCGATGAGCGCCAGGCGCTCCTGCCGCTGCTGCTCCGTCAGTCGCCCCCGCGACACGCTCTCGGCATAGCTGCGGCGCAACGCATCGAGACCCTTCTCGAGCGCCGCCGGCGACACCTCAAGCACCCGCACGGCGATGCCGGCATTGGCGAAGGTCATGGCGATGCCGATCCCCATGGTGCCCAGCCCGACGACGGCGGCCGTGGCGACGTCGGCGGCCGGCGTGTCGGCGGGCACGTCCGCGACCTTCGCCGCCCGGCGCTCGGCGAAGAAGACGTGACGCTGCGCCCGCGACTGCTCGGAGTCGAGACAGCGGCGAAAATACTCGCGCTCGCGCTCGATGCCGTCCGCGAACGGCAGGCGGGCGGCGTTGCTCACGCTGTCGATGCACAGATAGGGCGCCAGCAGCCCGCGCGCCCGCTTCTCGATGCCGGCGCGAAAGCGCTCGAACAGATCGGCGTCGATCGCCGCCGCGAGCGCCGCCGGCTCGATCTCGCTCAGGCGGCGCAGCGGCCTCGCGTCGGCCACCGCCTGCGCGGCGAAGCGCACCGCCGCCGCCTCGAGATCGTCCTCGACCACCTCGTCGATCAGCCCCAGCGACAGGGACTGTGCCGCGTCGCAGTACTGCCCGCCGACGATCAACCCGAGCGCCGGCTCCACACCGATCAGCCGCGGCAGCCGCTGCGTGCCCCCGGCGCCGGGGATGATGCCGAGCTTGACCTCCGGCAGCCCGAGCCGCGCCGTCGGCGCCGCGATGCGCTGGTGACAGCCGAGCGCGAGCTCCAGGCCCCCGCCGACGGCGGTGCCGTGGATCGCCGCCACCACGGGCTTGGGGCAGGCCTCGACGCACGCCACCACCTGCGGCAGAGCGGGGATGCCCGCCGGCACGGGCCGGCCGAACTCGGCGATGTCGGCCCCGGCAGAGAAGCACCGGCCGCGGCCGATGAGCACCACCGCGTCGACGAGCGCATCCTCCCCGGCACGCTCGATCGCCGCCGACACGCCGGCGCGCACCTGCGCGCCGAGCGCGTTGACCGGGGGGTTGCACAGCGCGATCACGGCCACCCGGTCGCGCAGCGTGTATGTCACCGGCTCGCCCATCGCTCAACCGAGCGCGCGCGTGTCTTCGATGACCTTGCCGTCGTTCGGCAATTCGTTGCCGCCGACGAACTCGACCTCGCCGCGCAGGTTGCACACCTCGCGGATGCTGGCGGCGACCGCGTCGGCGAGACCCTGCGCCGGCGCCGCCGCGAGCTCGCAGCGCAGCACCATGCGGTCGCTCGCGCCCTCGCGGCCGACCACCAGGCGCGCGCGCGCGATCTCGGGGTGGCGGGCCACGACGGCGGCGACCTGTGCGGGGTGCACGAACATGCCCTTGACCTTGGTGGTCTGGTCGGCGCGGCCCATCCAGCCCTTGATGCGCATGTTGGTGCGCCCGCAGGGGCTCGGCCCGGGCAGCACCGCCGAGAGGTCGCCGGTGGCGAAGCGGATCAGCGGGTAGTCGGGGTTGAGGGTGGTCACCACCACCTCGCCGACCTCGCCGTCGGGCACCGGATCGCCGGTGCCGGGGCGCACGATCTCGAGCAGGATCTCCTCGGCGACGACCATGCCCTCGCGCGCCGGCGTCTCGTACGCGATCAGGCCGAGGTCCGCGCTGGCGTAGCACTGCAGCGTGGCGACGCCGCGCGCGCCGAGCTCTTCGCGCAGGGCGCCCGGCAACGCTTCGCCCGAGACCAGCGCCTTGGTGAGGCTGCTGACGTCGGCCCCGAGCTCGGCGGCGCGCTCGAGGATGATCTTCAGGAACGAGGGCGTGCCGACGTAGCCCTGCGGGCGCAGGCGCTCGATCGCCTGCACCTGCGATTCCGTCTGGCCGACGCCGGCGGGAAACACGGCGCAGCCCAGCGCCTGGGCGCCGCTCTCGAGCATCGCCCCCGCCGGGGTGAAGTGGTAGGCGAAAGTGTTGTGCACCAGGTCGCCGCGGCGAAAGCCGGCGGCATGCAGGGCGCGAGCCAGGCGCCAGAAGTCCCCGCGGCGTGCTTCGGGCTCGAAGATGGGACCCGGAGAAGCGAACACCCGTGCGAGCTCCGCCATCGGTGTCGCCACGAGCCCGCCGAAGGGGGGGGTGTGCGCCTGCAGCTCGATGAGCTCGCTCTTGCGCAGCACCGGCACGCGCGCCAGCGCCTCGCGGCCGGTGACGGCCGCGGCATCCACGTCCGCCAGCGTGCGGGCCATCGCCTCGGTATTGCCGCGGGCGTTGGCGATCTGGCGAGGCAGAGCCTCGAGCAGCGCCCGCTCGCGCTCCTCGGGATCCTGGGTTTCCAGCTCGTCGTAGTAATCGCTCATGATTGTCGTCGGCTACTCCTGCCGCTGCCCGCGCTGCCGCGGCGGCTTTGCGCCGCAGCCGCCGCCGAGCGGCGCGCGAGCGGTGCCGACCCGGTGTCAGGCCAGCCAGCGCTTGCGCCGGCGGTAGTGCTTGACGTCGCGAAAGCTCTTGCGCTTCTCGCCGCTCACGCCGAGATAGAACTCCTTGACGTCCTCGTTCTGCAAGAGCGCGGCGGCCGCGCCGTCCATGACGACGCGCCCGCTCTCGAGGATGTAGCCGTAGCGGGAATAACGCAGCGCCATGTTGGTATTCTGCTCGGCGAGCAGAAAGGTCACCCCTTCGTTCTCGTTGAGCCGCCGCACGATCTCGAAGATCTCCTCCACCAGCTGCGGCGCGAGCCCCATGGACGGCTCGTCGAGCAGGATCACGGAGGGCCTCGCCATCAGCGCGCGCCCGAGCGCCGTCATCTGCTGCTCGCCGCCGGAGGTGTAGCCGGCCAGGCTACCTCGCCGCTCCTTGAGCCGCGGAAAATAGCCGTAGACCATCTCCAGGTCGCGCGCCACGGCGCCGCGGCCGTCGCGGCGCGTGTAGGCGCCGGTCAGCAGGTTCTCCTCCACCGTCAGGTGCTCGAAGCAGTGCCGCCCCTCCATCACCTGACTGACCCCGCGCTTGACGAGGTCGGTGGTGGTCAGCCGGTCGACGCGCTCGCCGCGGAACTCGATGGAGCCCTTGGTGACGTCGCCGCGTTCCGAGCGCAGCAGGTTGGAGATCGCCTTGAGCGTCGTCGTCTTGCCGGCGCCGTTGGCGCCCAGGAGGGCGACGATGCCCCCCTCGGGCACCTCCAGCGAAACCCCTTTCAGCACGAGGATGACGTGATCGTAGATCACCTCGATGTTGTTGACGGCGAGCAGGGGAGCCCCCCCGCCCGCCGCCGGGGTTTCGCCGGTGTGCGCCACGAACGGGCGAACCCGTCAGCCGCAGTCGCGCGGCGTGATGTTGTTCTCCTGAGCGTACTTCATCGCCTCCTCCTCGACGACCGGCCGCACGATGTCGCTCAGCGCCGGCACGAAGTCGACGATGACGTTCCACTGCTTGCCGTCCCACTGCTGCATCTTGATGCCGGGGTTTAGGCCCTCGTGGTTCTCGCACGTCACCTTCACGGGAACCATCAGCCCGGTCATGCCAAGATCCTCGATCCGCTCGGGCGTGATGTCGAGATTCTCGAGACCCCAGCGGATCTCCTCGCCCGTGAGCTTGCGGTTGCCGTACTTGCCCTGTGCCACCCGCATCGCCTCGACGACGTAGGCCGCGTTGATCAGCGCGCGGTTGTAGAGCACCTCACCGACCTTGTCCATGTTGTCGGCCTTGCCGGTGTCGTAGACGTGCTTCTTCAGATCGTCGTATATCTTGTAGCCCTTGCCGGCGCCCGTCATGTTGGCGGACTTGTAGCCGATGGCGCCGTCGCCCGCGGGCAGCACGTCAGGCTCCGCACCCGACCACCAGTTGCCGATGAAGCGGTCCATGGGGAAACGCACCGCCGCGGCCTCCTTGATGGCGGTGGCGTTCATGGCGCCCCAGCCCCACATGATGGCGTAGTCCGGCTTGGACTTGCGGATCTGCAGCCAGATGGACTTCTGCTCGGTCATCGACGCGGGCGGCACGGGGTACTTGTCGTAGGTGAAGCCGTACTTCTCCGACATGATGTCGAGAAAGGGGATCGGCTCCTTGCCGTAGGGGTGATCGAGATAGATGAAGGCGAAGTTCTTGCCCTTGAGCTTGTCCATGCCGCCCGACTCGGAGCCGATGTAGCTCACCACCGCCGTGGCCTGGCTCCAGTACGTGGCCGGAAAGTTGAATATGTAGGGAAAGACGCGCCCGTCCGCGGCCGAGGTGCGCCCGTAACCCATCGAGAGCACCGGGATCTTGTCTGCCGTGGCCTTCTCGATGATGGCGTAGGTGATGCCCGTGGAGTAGGGGTTGTAGACGCTGCCCGCGGTGGCCTTGGTGCGGTCGTAGCACTCCACGCCGCGGTCGGTCTTGTAGCCGGTCTCGCACTCCTCGACGGCGAGCTTGACGCCGTTGACGCCGCCGTCGCGCTCGTTGATCAGCGTCCAGTAGTCGTTGAGACCCGCAGACAGGGGGATGCCGCCGGGGGCGTAGGGCCCGGTCCGGTAGGCGAGATTCGGCAGCACCTGCGCGTCCTGGGCGGCCGCCGGCACGGCCGCCGAGACGCCGCCCAGCGCAACCGCGCACGCTCCCAAAGTGGTCAACAATTGCCTTCTCATGCGTTTTTCCTCCTCAGCTGTAATGTCCGCCAGCGGACTCGAAAACATTGCTTCGCAGGGCCGAGTGCCCTGCGGAGCAATATTTGCTCAATACGGAAAAGGCCAGAGTCTGAGCTTTTCCTTGGCAATCTGCCACAGTCGTGCGAGCCCGTGGGGCTCGACGATGAGAAAAACCACAATCAGCGCGCCGAACGTCATGAACTCGATGTGGCTGACGAGCTCCGTCGAAATGGGCAGGCCGAAGTACGTCGGCACGTTGTTCAGAAAGATCGGCAGCAGAAAGATGAACGCCGCGCCGAGAAACGAGCCGAGAATGCTGCCCAGCCCCCCGATGATAATCATGAACAGCACGGAAAACGAGCGATTGATGTCGAAGGCCGTGGGCTCGACCGTGTTGATGTAGCAGAAAGCCCACAGGGCCCCGGCGACGCCGCAGAAAAAGGAGCTGATGGCGAACGCCGTCAGCTTGGTGGTGAGCGGCCTGATGCCGATGATTTCCGCGGCGATGTCCATGTCCCGGATCGCCATCCAGCAGCGCCCGGTGTTGCTGCGCACCAGGTTCTTGGCGAGGAGCGCCAGGCCGGCCGTGAGCAGCAGCACGAAGACGTAGCGGGTGGTGGGCGCGGATTCGGCGCCGGTGACGAGAAAGCCGAGCACCTCGCGCGGCGGCGCCGTGGGCACGCCGGAGATGCTGTAGTTCACGAACCAGGGCACCCGGGTGAACAGCCACAGCAGGAAGAACTGGGCGGCCAGGGTGGTGACGGCCAGATAGAACCCCTTGATGCGCAGGCTCGGTACGCCGAATACCAGCCCGACGCCGGCGGCCGACAGGCCCGCCAGGGCGAACACGAACACCAGATTCAGATCGGGGTACGAGGTTGCGATCTTGTAGGCCATGTATGCCCCGCACGCCATGAATCCGCCGGTGCCCAGAGACAGTTGCCCGGCGTAACCGGTGAGGATATTGAGGCCGATGGCGGCAATCGCCAGGATCAGCACCGGCACGAGGATCGACCCGAGCCAGTAGTCGCTCGCGATCAGCGGAACCACGAACAGCGCGAAAGCGAACACGCCGACGACGAACCAGCGGTCGAGCGCATTGGGAAACAACGCCTGATCGGCCGCGTAGCTCGTCTTGAACTCGCCCGCTTCGCGGTAGAACATGCCTCAGACTCTCTCGATGATGCGTTCGCCGAAAAGCCCCTGCGGGCGGAAGAACAGGAACACCATCGCCAGCACGTAGGCGAACCACTCCTCCACGGCACCGCCGACGATGGGACCCCAGTAGATCTCCGCGATCTTCTCCCCGGCGCCGACGATCAGGCCGCCGACGATCGCGCCGGGCACCGACGTGAACCCGCCCAGTATGAGCACCGGCAGCGCCTTCAGCGCGACGATGGACAGGCTGAACTGGACCCCGAGCCGCGCCCCCCACATGATGCCCGCCACCAGCGCCACGAAGCCGGCCACGGCCCAGACGATGATCCAGATGTGATGCAGCGGAATGCCGACGGTGAGCGCGGCCTGATGATCGTCCGCCACCGCCCGCAACGCCCGCCCCACGCGCGTGTACTGGAAAAACAGCGCGAGGACGAGGACGAGTATCGACGCGATGACCGCAGCGACGACGTCGCTCTGCTGGATCATGACCTCGCCGACGAACCACACGTCCTGGGGAATGCCGACGTCGAGCTTGCGCACGTCGCCGCCCCAGAGAAGCTCGCCGAAGCCTTCGAGGAAGAAGGCGATGCCGATCGTCGCCATGAACAGGATGATGTGCGCCTGGTTGACCAGCGGGCGCAGCACGACGCGCTCCACCACGACGGCAAGCACCACCATGATCGCGACGGTGAGCGGCAGCGCCAGCCAGATCGGCACCCCCAGGTCCAGCAGCCCCACGAAGTTCAGCGCCGCGAACAGCACCATGACGCCCTGCGCGAAATTGAACACGCCGGAGGCCTTGAAGATCAGGACGAAACCGAGCGCCACCAGCGAATACATGACGCCGGCCATCAGCCCGCCGATCAGCACCTCGACGAAGAAGGCCGGGCCGCTCCATATCTCCACGAACGGCTGCACGAACAAGGCGCTCAGTATGTCCATCGCTTACAGGGCCTGGAATCTCTGTGTGTGCCCACCCGTCTCAGTCGTGCACGACGCCGAGGTAGGCGTCGATGACGCCGCGGTCGTTGCGGACCTCGTCGGGACTGCCGTCGGCGATCTTGCGGCCGTAATCCAGCACCACCACACGGCTGGAGATGTCCATCACCACCCCCATGTCGTGCTCGATCAGCGCGATGGTCGTGCCGAACTCCTCGTTGACGTCGAGGATGAAGCGGCACATGTCCTCCTTCTCCTCGACGTTCATGCCCGCCATGGGCTCGTCGAGCAGCAGCAGATCCGGCTCCGCCGCGAGCGCGCGGCCCAGCTCGACCCGCTTCTGCAGGCCGTAGGGCAGCTTGCCCACCACCGTCTTGCGGATCGATTGAATCTCGAGAAAGTCGACGATGTGCTCCACGACCTCGCGATTGCGCGTCTCCTCACGGCGGGTGCGCCCCACGTACAGCGCGTCGAAGAGAAAATTGGAGCGAATGTGATGCACTCGCCCGGTCATGATGTTGTCGAGCGTGGTCATGCCCCGGAACAGGGCGATGTTCTGGAAGGTGCGGGCGATGCCCTGCGCGGCGGCCTCGTGCGGGCGCATCTGGCTGCGGGTCTTGCCTTTGTAGGTGATGGTTCCGGACTGGGGGTGGTAGAAGCCGTTGACGACGTTGAGCATCGAGCTCTTGCCGGCCCCGTTCGGCCCGATGATGGCGCGGATCTCGCCCTTGCGCACGTCGAAGGAGACGTTCTCGAGCGCCCGCACGCCGCCGAAAGCGAGGCTGACGTCGTCGACGTTCAACAGGGTCTCGGTGACTGCGGCGTCGTGAGCGCTCAAGGCCCTGTCCGTCAGCTCGCCTTTGCCAGCGGCTCGAAGATGCGTGCGTTGCGAATCGCAAGATCGGCCCTGATCGAGCCCTTGCGCCCGTCCTCGAAGGTGAGCTCGGTCTCGATGCTGCATTGCTCTCGATCGGAGTAGAGCGCTTCCAGGAGTGTGGCGTATCTGTCGGCGACGGTGCCGCGGCGCACCTTGCGCGTGCGCGTGAGCTCGCCGTCGTCGGCGTCGAGCTCCTTGTGCAGCACCAGGAAGCGGCGGATCTGGGATGCCGCGAGCTGCGGATCCCGGGCGAGATCGCGGTTGACCTTTTCCACGCACTCCTGCACCAGGTCGTAGACCTCGCTGCGCGCGGCCAGCTCCTGGTAGCTCGCGTAGGCCACGGCGTGGCGCTCGGCCCAGCTGCCGACGGCCTCGAGATCGATGTTGATGAAAGCGGCCACGTAGTCGCGGGCGCTGCCGAAGGCGACGGCCTCCTTGATGTGAGGAAAGAACTTGAGCTTGTTCTCGAGATACTTCGGCGCGAACAGCGAGCCGTCGTTCAGCCGGCCGACATCCTTGGCACGATCGATGATCTTGAGGTGCCCGTCGTCGTCGAAGTACCCCGCATCGCCCGTGTGCACCCAGCCTTCCTCGGTCTTGGTCTCGTGCGTGGCCTCGGGGTTGTTGTAGTAGCACTGGAATACGCCGGGACCGCGATAGAGCACCTCACCGTTGTCGGCAACGCGGACCTCGACGGCGGGCGCCGGCGTACCCACGGTGTCCGACTTCACCTCGCCGTCCGGCTGCATGGTGATGAACACCGACGCCTCGGTCTGGCCGTAGAGCTGCTTGACGTTGATGCCGAGGGAGCGATAGAAGTCGAAGATGTCCGGCCCGATCGCCTCACCCGCCGTGTAGGCAAGGCGTATGCGCGAGAAACCCAGCGTGTTCTTGAGCGGGCCGTAGACCAGTATCCGCCCGAGCGCGTACGCGAGTCGCTCGCGCAACGGCACCGCCCTGCCCTCCAGAATCCGGGTTCCGCAGCGCCGCGCCACGTCCATGAAGTGGTGGAACAAAGTGCGCTTGAGCCAGCCCGCGTCCTCCATGCGGATCATCACCGTGGTCAGCAGGTTCTCGAAGATGCGCGGCGGGGCGAAGAAATAGGTGGGCCCGATCTCGCGCAGGTCGTGCAGCACGGTGGCACTGCTCTCGGGGCAGCTTACGCAGAAACCGGCGACGTAGGACTGTCCGTAGGAGAAGATGTGATCGCCCACCCACGCCAGGGGCAGATAGGCGAGCGTCTCGTCGTCCTGGCGCAGGCCGTCGCGCTCGACGCTGTTACGGGCCGTGATCAGCACGTTGTCGTGGCTCAGCACCACGCCTTTGGGGTTGCCCGTGGTGCCCGAGGTGTAGAGGATGATGGCGACGTCATCGCCCGCGCCCCGGGCCACCTCGTCGAGAAAGAACTGCGGGTTCTGGGCGTCGAACTGCCGACCCTGCGCCTGGAGCTCGTCGTAGCTGTGCAGATGCGTGCGGTCGTAGTTGCGCAGCCCGCGCGAATCGTCGAAGAAGATCTCCTCGAGCGTCGGCACGCTGTCACGGATCTCCACGAGCTTGTCGACCTGCTCCTGATCCTCGGCGAGCGCGAAACGCACGCCGGCGTGCTCGAGCACATAGCGCATCTCGCCGGNNGGGCACCGGCACGCCGCCGAGACTCTGGGCGGCCGCGATGGCCCAGTACAGGCGCGGGCGGTTGTCACCGATGATGGCGAGCTTGTCGCCGCGCACGAAGCCCCGTGCGGCGAGCCCGCAGGCGAGCGCGCGCACCACGGCCGCGGCCTCGCTCCAGGTCGAGGTCTGCCAGATGCCGTACTCCTTCTCCCGCATGGCCGGCTTGTCGGCGTAGCGGCGGGCGCGATCGAGCAGCAGCTTGGGGAAGGTGTCGAGAGCTGTGGCGTCGGTCATGGCGTCAGCGGGCTCAGCGGGCCGATCCGGGTCGAAGCGGGGGCGCGGAAACCGGCCGGAGAGCAGCGGGATATGCTAGCGGCTTACTCACGGGGCAACAACCGCGCTCGCTCACAGGCACGCCCGGATACGCTCGTACACCGCCTTGATCTCCTCCAGGTCGCCGGGCCGGGGACCCCAGTTGATCTTGAGCTCGTCGCCGTGGCGCCGCGGCAGGACGTGCACGTGAAAGTGGAACACCGACTGCGCGGCGCCGGGACCGTTGGCCTGCACCAGGTTGATGCCCTCCGGCGCAAGGCTCGCGGCGATGGCCGCCGCGACCCTCTTGGCCGTACTCGCCGTGGCCGCGAGCAGCTCGTCGGGCACGGCATGAATGTCCTCCCAGTGCTCGCGGGGGATGGCCAGGGCGTGGCCGCTGCTGGCGGGATTGATGTCCATGAAGGCCAGCGTCGCGGCGTCCTCGTGCAGCTTGAAGCAGGGAATCTCGCCGGCGACGATCTTGCAGAAGATGCAGTCGGAATCGGTGCGCATGTTCCGGCCTCGTAGGTGATACGAAACGGCGGCAGCCGTCACCGCGCGGGGCGAGCCGCAGGCGGGGACGGCGCAGCACACGAGTGTTGCACGATTGACCGCGCACGACAATCGCCGCCACGTCGGCGGGCATCAGGCCGCGCGCTCGAGCATCATGGCGTCGCCGTAACTGAAGAAACGCAGCCGTGTGCGCACGGCGTGGCGGTAGGCGGCGAGCACGCGCTCGCGGCCGGCGAAGGCGCACACCAGCATCAGCAGCGTCGAGCGCGGCAGGTGGAAGTTGGTGATCAGCACGTCGACGACGCGGAAGCGGTAGCCCGGATAGATGAACAGCTCCGTGTCGCCCGCGAAGGGCGCGAGCGTGCCTGCGGCGGCGGCGGTCTCCAGCGCGCGCACGGTGGTGGTGCCGACGGCGACCACGCGGCCGCCGCCGCGGCGAACCCGCTCGATGCGCTCGCACAACGACGGCGACACCGTCACCGCCTCGGCGTGCATGCGGTGCGAGCGCACGTCGGCGACGCGCACGGGCTGAAAAGTGCCGGCGCCGACGTGCAGCGTCAGTGCGCCGACGTCGACGCCGTGGCGACGCACTCGCTCCATGAGCGCTTCGTCGAAGTGCAGGCCCGCCGTGGGCGCCGCCACCGCACCCGGGCGGCGCGCGAACACGGTCTGGTAGCGCTCGCGGTCGTGCGCGTCGTCCTCGCGCCGGATGTAGGGCGGCAGCGGCACGCGCCCGAGCCGCTCGATGAGCGCCGCCGCCGGCTCCGATCCGCCGAAGGCGAGGCGGAAGAAGCCGTCCTCCCGGTCAAGCACCGTCGCCGTCGCGCCGCCGGCGAAGTGCAGCACCTGTCCCGGACGCACCGGCTTGCTCGCGCCGAGCTGCGCCAGCACGGTGCCCGCGTCCAGCACGCGCTCGACGAGCACCTCGACACGACCGCCGGTCGGCTTCGTCGCCAGCAGCCGCGCCGGCATCACGCGCGTGTCGTTGACGACGAGAATGTCGCCGCGGCGCAGCCAGCGGTCGAGCTCGCCGAAGGCGCACTCGTCGTAGCGCTCCGCCTCGGGGTAGACCCGCAGCAGCCGGCTGCGCGTGCGTTCGGGGGGCGGCTGCTGTGCGATCAGCTCCTCGGGCAAGTGATAGTCGAAGTCGGAGACGTCCATGGCAGTGGGCGGCGGCGAAGCGCGGCTCGAGCTTCTACGCCATCCGCGCGCCGCGACGCAAGCGCACGCAGCGCCCTCGTCGCCGGCCGCGAGCGGCGACGCCCGCTTTCTTTGACTCGCCGCCGCGGAATTGGGGACAATCCGCCTCCTGCCGCAGCCGGGATGGCGGAATTGGTAGACGCGCCGGACTCAAAATCCGGTTCTGGCAACAGAGTGAGAGTTCGAGTCTCTCTCCCGGCACCAGAAGGTACCGCGCGGAGGCGGCCCCGGGGTGCCGCACCGCTCGGGCAAGTACCGCATCGCGTCGCTCGTAGTGTCTTCACGCCAT
>JABAHS010131767.1_pt1 | contig 36466 bp, 62 predicted proteins | sample 7062111 | NCBI WGS metagenome assembly JABAHS01 (sample SAMN14534600, study PRJNA622989) | marine sediment metagenome | biome: marine biome [ENVO:00000428]; feature: marine pelagic biome [ENVO:01000023]; material: deep marine sediment [ENVO:00002113]; isolation source: pool of 4 deep marine... | reverse complement strand
GAGTGCGCTGAGTCATTGATGAACAAGGTGGAAGAGTACAAGAGGAGCAAGTAATGACTGTTGCTGTTTCGTCGTTATGCGATGAAATCTTGGGGGGATTAGAGACTGGGAGAACAGTGGTGAACAAAGAATGTGGAATAGGACAAGCTCCTGTAGTGTACGTGGTTGTGGCGTATCCTAGTAATAGACCGGATTGGCTGGTGCGTGAGTTTGCTTTTGACCTTGAAAGTGCGGAGAAGAAGGTGCACGAGCGGACCAAGGATTGGGATGACTCCGTTGTTGTTTTGACGCGTAGGTATGCTTTAGTGGATTCGAGGGGGAAATGACATGACAATTAAAGAGTTGACTGATGAGATGGCGAGAGCAAATGAAGTGGGGCTGTATAATGAGTACGTTGAAGCGATGCGATATTGGTACGACAGCGAAGAGAGTGGGGACGAAGCACACGAGAACGATGTTGAGTATTGGTTGAATGAGCGTGGTGACTATGAAGTAGTAGAAATATAAGTACTTTGGTTTTGATAAGGTGGGTGTAGTGAAATGGTACTTAGTAGAGCTTTGTTGTTGCTGTTGGTGTCTAGTTGTGCGTGCGTAGCTCCGTTCGAATTTGATGGGGGAACTTGTGAGACTTTGTTGGCTAAGTATGGGGTGTGTGTAGAGAGAAAGTCTGGCGTTGATGTTACTCCATATGAGATTGAACTGACCATTGATTCATTTCTCATGTCTGCTGCCAATATGTTTGGGCATGAAGCAGAGGTAGCAATAAGGGGATTGCGTATTGTCGTTCACGATGAGCCATTCCCTTGTGGAGACAGGAGTGTTTGTGGGGGAACGTACTTAACTCCTGATAATGTAATTGATGTGTGGGAGAGAGATGAGGATTGTTTCGGAATAACAGCGATCCACCACGAGTTGCTTCATGCGGTTGAGTACAACCTGTATGGAACACACGATGGTCTCCATTTGAACACGTCATTGTATGAGTTCAATTGGAATTATTGCGGAGCCTGGCCATTGGAAACGCGTGCGTATTTTGATGCGTGCTGGGATATGTGCAACCCAGATGTTTGTGAAGCGAAGTATCAGCAGCTGCAACTAAATATGGAAGTGGCTAGGAATAGGGAGAGTTGTATATGAAGAAAGAAAAACCAAAAGGCTGTAACCATGGGTGCGTGGTGATCAGGCCATATGGTATAGCGACAAACGGACCGTGCAGATGTCTTGAGGAACTTCCCCCCGAAAAGCGTGCAAGGATTGTTTCTGCGTTCAGGTGGTACAGGTCAGAGATTACGCGACTGACAGGTGAACGGATATAGTAGGAGTACAGCGGATTTGGGTCAACAGGATGAAAGACATGATGAAAGAATCGAAAGGGTACTGGCTTCTTTCGAGCTATGTCGAAGGGCGATGCAAGGCGAAAGTGTTGTCTGGACATTTTGAATCTGCAGCCGACAGTATTGTCCTCACCAGTCCAATGGAAGACAGGACACGTAGTCAAATTGACGAAGCCATTCGATGCGCTGATGCTAGACTTGGTTACGCAAACCATATTTTAGAGATTTGCATGTCAACATTGGAAATGCTTAAACATTTACGCCGCGAAATGGATAGGCAATGAAGGCCATTCTCCTCGACTCCATCCTCGTTTGGGTAGTGTTTCTATTTCTGCTTCTATATGTGTTCATTCGATAAGGATATACGATGGACGATCATGAGTTGGATGGTGTCAATAAGCGCCTTGCTTGGGGATGGATACAGAAAATGGACAAAGAATGCACAGATGTGAATGAGTATTTCATACGAAAGTATGATCCTTCTGACTGGCAACCGTTGGCGTTTTCGAATGTTGTACCAGCCGAGATACTTGAGCTCCACGAGCGTTACACGAAAAAATGGGGTGAAGAAATCGCCGATGAGATTCTAAAAGCATCTGTACAACAACAGGAGAAGTGAGGTTTTTCGGAATGGACCCCAGAGAGCTGGAAGCGGACTGTGATAAGTGTTCATTTAAGGGCAGAATTGTTGTGCTTTCTGAATCAAATGGGGGGGCTAAGTATGTGCTTGTTGGAGAGTCTCCTGGTGCAAATGAGGAAGTTGAGGGAAAGCCATTCATAGGGCAGGCAGGGAAGTTGTTGTTTGGACTGTTAAATAGGTATGGAGCGAAGCGGGAACAGTGCTTCATCACGAACTCTGTTTTATGTAGGCCCCACAAGGGAGTTACTCCTAAGGAGTGGTCACAGGCACTGGCTTGTTGCAGACCGAGGTTGCATAGAGAGCTGAATGCTCTACCCCATCGATGGGTGCTTGCTATTGGCGCCAAAGCTATGCAGGCGGTAGCAGACAAGGCTCAGATCACTAAGTGGCGAGGCGCTCCTATAGGGGGGGCTAGATTTACTCCAAAGCATGGCAATGTGGATTTTTCAGAGTTTGGCGTGTTTCCGGTGTATCACCCTGCGTACATCCTACGTAAGCGAGAAGAGCTGCCTATTTTAGCGCGGGATATTGAGGCTGGACTGAAGTATTTGCGTGGTGAATTGGTGGTTGGTGAAGAGCCAAATATGGTCATCGATGATATCGATGATGTTGTTGATTTTTTGGAGACTGCGCCGGCTAGAGTTGCGGTGGACGTCGAGACAGAACCTGCTGAGTATCCGCTAAGAGCTAAGCGAAAAGGCCCGGATGCTGTTCATGATAGGTTGATCATGGTGGCTATTGCTACTGCTGACACAGTTGTGTGTATCAGTAATCCTGCAGAAGCTCCGGTTCGTGTTAAGCAGCTTCTTAGAGAGTTTCTGGGAAATGCAAACATAAAGAAGGTGATGCATAATGGAAAGTTTGATTGGTCGATTTTGCGTGAGCATAATTTTCCTGTCGCTGGCTTTGACTTTGATACCCTCATCGCTCATGCTACGCTGTATCCGTTTCTTGATCACGGGTTGGAGAAAGTTGCCTCGCAATATTTTACGGTGCCCAAGTGGAAGACCCTTCACAAGGAAGGTGTGTCAGATTTGGCATACTATTGTTGCCTCGATACTTGGATGACCTATCGGCTCTATGGAGCTATGCAGAAGGGAATGCAGCAGGCTAGAAATCAGGAAGTTCATGATCGTAGGCTTCGTTTGTCGTTGGTTGGTATGGAGATGACCAAGACCGGAGTGGGTGTAGATAGAGATATGTGGAGTGAGTACGATCGGATTACCAAGCAAAGGGTGGGCGATTCTGCTGACACATTGATTGGGCTTTCTAGGAAGAAGAACTTCAATCCGAATGCGTCAGTGCACATACACGAGCTGTATAGTGCATTGGGGGCTGTTCCGGTGAAGTTTACCGATAAGGGTGCTCCGTCGTATGACACTGATGCTTTGGAGTTGTTTTCAAAGAGTGAAGTGTCCAGAGTTCGAGAAGTGACGGATGCAATACAAACGTATCGTATGTGGAAAAAGCAGCGTGCCACGTATGTAGTGGGATTGGTTCATAGAAATTGGAGAGCGCATCCTGACTTTGATACAGCTCGAGTGAGGACTGGCCGCTGGTCGTCGCAGAATCCGAATATACAGAATCAGCCACATGCTAAAAAGCGCCGTCTTTCGAATGGTGAGTGGGAAGAGCTCACATTGGACATGCACAAGTTGTTCTGTGCTGCACCGGGCAGATGCTTGGTAGAGGCAGACTTTTCTCAGATTGAAATGCGTTTGATGGGTCTTCTATCTGGTGACAAGGCTGTGTGTGATGCATATGCAAATGGTGAGGATGTCTACATCATTGCTGCCAAAGAGATTATGGGAATTGACAAGCCCACAAAGGACGATCGCAAAAAGGCAAAGATGACTGCGTTGGCATTGAACTACGGAGCTTCAGCAAAGAAGATCTGGGAGTCATTGGTAGGAGACTTTCCAGACTTGACGTATGAAGAGGCGCAGCGAATGAGGAGAAGTTGGTATGCACACCACCCACGTATTCGAGTGTATCAGCAGAAGACTATTGAAACGGCTAAAAGGACTAAGTACGTCACTGAGGAGTTGGGCGGTGTTCGACAGTTTTATCCTGAATTTGACGACAAGTTTTCAGGAGAGATATACAACTTTAAGATGCAGGCGGGAGCGGCACATATAGTTAACAAGGCTACTATGAAGGTGTTCGAGGCTTGTGGGGGGGTCGATTGTAATTTGATTATACAGGTGCACGATGCGTTGGTTTTGGAAGGCGCTGATGTTGGAACTATGGCGAGTTTGCTCAAAGAAAATATGACTACAACAGTCGATTTTGCTGGACGGTCTATGCAGTTTCCAGTAGATATAAAGTACGGCACTAATTGGGGAGGGATGAAAGAATGGAAAAGTTGATGGAGCAGAGTGAAGAGATCTTCAAGCAGATGTTTGGAATGTCGATTGAAGAGGCTACCCAGCGTGGACTTCAAGAAAGGTATTATCCTCTATATACGGAAGAACTGCGTAGACGGCTAGATAGAAAAATTGAAGGAGAAGAGAAGTGACTGAATATCAAAAGTTGGAAGAGTTTATGAAACATTTGCGGACTTGCAGTGAGAAAGATGCAACTATATTTAAACTGCGGAGGATCGCTGAGAAACTGCGTGCGTCAGAGCTAAATTCAGTGGGGGAACACAATGACGGTGGGTGAGCTGAGGCAAATAATAACGGAGGTTTTACATTTGGAATACGCTCCCACGATTGTGTATGGGGAACAGGAAGCTGATGTAACTTTTGCGGACAGCAAGCTTGAACTTAAGTTCGACGACTTGAAGAACTTGTCTGAGCGTCTGGGAACTACTTTGATTGACATTTGCGTAGAGGAGGAGGGTTTCTGTCCGACGTGTGGCGGGTATAGTGCAAGCTTATATATTCGTGGGTTGGAAATTGTGGAGTAGAGATGCTAGTTAGATTTGTTGAAATGACGCCTCGTGCTGAGAGGTTGATGGCGTACTGTGCGCGAGTGTCTTCATCCGACCAGGAAAGGGATGAATATGCCAATTTGCTCCGGTACTGTATAAAAAATAGCCATTGGAGCGTGTTTGAACAAGCGTTCATGACAATTGAGATTGAAACAGCACGGGCGATAACTCCACAGATTTTGCGACATCGGTCTTTCACGTTTCAAGAGTTCAGTCAACGATACTCAGAGCCATCTGGCGTGGAGTACAATTTGCCCAGATTGCAGGGCAAATCCAATCGTCAAGTTGGAAACGGTGAAGTTCCAGGCTGCGTTGCTATAGAATGGCGGCGAGTTCAAGAGCAGATTTACACGGTTTGTTTTGACGAATACCGGAGGATGCTGGACCTTGGGATAGCTAAGGAGTGTGCTCGGTACATACTGCCAATGGCTACTAGGAGTCGGCTTTATATGTGTGGGAGTGTGCGTAGCTGGATTCACTACATACAACTGAGAGAGCAGCCCCACACACAAAAAGAGCATAGAGATATTGTACTGGCTGTAAAGGAAATATTCAAAGAGAAGCTTCCTGCAACTGCAGAGGCACTAGAGTGGAAGGAGAAAAGCTGTGACACAAACTGAGTTTCCGTTTGCTGTAAGTCTTACAGATAAAGAGCGTACTGAGATGTGGGATGAGTTTTATGGCTCTCCAGAATTGAAGGAGAACACATTGTGGGATTCTTTGGAGGAATCTCTGGTTTACTTGAATAGATCGGTCGATGGGTTGCCTTTGCTAGATCGTCATGAGCTTCATGGTGCTTGTGAGGGACTTCTTTCTGAGCTTGAATTTGTCGATGATGTAGTACATCGCCTTAAAAATATGATAAAGTAAAACAATGCATGAGCTTTTAGAGAAGTTACCGCGACTGGCTCCCAGTGCTAAGCGACGCATCTATGTGAGCTGTGTGACAGAGCTGGAGCTTGAATATGTGCGAGAACGTGGGTATGATCCAGTAGATGTATTTACTCTGCCCCGCTCTACTGTTCAAGAGCAACAGAGTTGCATTATGGCTTGGCTTCAGGGCATGTCAGAGGGCACCATTGAAATGGATGCTGAACGTCGTAAAGCTCTGGAATTGGAAGCCAGGGCCTGTGGTATGTTGGTGAATAGAGCTCTTAGGTTGGAGGGGAAGGTGTCAATGTCTCCTGAGACTGTAGACGAGCTGCTTGAGAGCTTTGATCAGGGAGGACAACACACGCTAAAGAATTCAATTCTAGCTGGGAGAGTGGTACCACAGCTAGAAGAGAGAAAGGAGGGAGACAACGCATGACAAAGTATCTTTGTGATTTTGGCAACGTTCAAGATGAGTGGATGCATTTGGCTGGTCCAGACGGTGAGGTTTTGTTCTCTGGGCCAGCTCTGGATATAGACAAGGCGGTTGTGAGACTTGCCAAAATTGGGGAGCTGTTGGAGAGCTGGAGGGAGAAGAATGGTCGATTGTGCCGAGAGGCCAAGTAGAAGGAGAACTAAGTAAAATGGCTAGAAACGTACGAATTCGGTTGAACGTAGCTGATTCAGCTGCGACTGATTATAGTAAAGCTAGAAAGACTGAATGGGAGAAAGCTCTCACTCCGGATGAAACTAAGCCGGAGTTTGACGTTGATGCTCTAACTGGAGGCACGACTATCTATTTGAATAATTTTACTACAATCACTGGGTTTGGTGTTAGAAATAATGATAGTACCAATTTTGTAACTCTTGTGTATGATACTGCTGGGACAGCCAGTGTTAACATAAAACTGTTAGCTGAAGATCCATTTTTTACAGCTGATGTGGATCCTTCTACTAATCCCACGCTGACTGCAGACACTGCTACTTGTTCCTGTTCTGTTTTTGTGTATGGAACATAGCCAGCAATGTTGAGTGGGAAAAGTATTGAGCTGCTCAGGTTAATTGTGGGCATGTCAGATGCAGTTGAACGCTTGGGTGAGCCTACATTCACTGACTATGCGTTTATGCTAGCGAAAGCCCAGGTTGATTTTCTGGTAGAAGCAGTTAGAGACACAGCTGTTCTGGATCGTGATCTGGTTAAAAGAATAAACGAAGCGTGCAGTAGCAGTGGAACATAGAGAGACACTACTTCGACTTGATAACGTGTTGCGAGAGGCTGGATTCACGGCTGAGCAGACGACTACCCTCAATTTTTTAGATAAGACTCACTTGGGTGTTGATGTGGTGAAGGAGTGGTCAAAGACCAGGAGGGAGGAGTGCGCCTGGCTGAAGGATTGGTTAGAGACGCTTAAAGACTTGGAGGGTGATTTTGCTAGGCATGTTAGTAGAGATCCTCTCATTATATATCGACCTGCTAATGAAACTCTGTTGGCTTTTCATAAGAGTACCGCTAAGGTACGATATTTAATGACTGCGAATAGATGTGGGAAGACTCAGGGAGGTTTGACTGAGCATGGACTTTTGGTTACTGGGCGTATGGCTTTTCGTCCTGCTCCTTTTCCTCTTCCCGTGGCTACTTTCGTCATTGGTCCTGACTTTAGCAATTATGCTCCTAATGTATTTGAAAAGAAGATGATTACAGGAGAGAGTCAGAATCCTTTGTCTCCAATGTTTCCTGAAGGTGGGAAATGGTTGTACAAATACAATAGTAGGACGAGGACAATATACATATCTTGTAGGGAGTGTGCTGAAGCAGATAAAGCTAGGAACTGTCCCCATTCGAAGAGCACAATCACGTTGTTTTCTGATCAGAATGGTCCTGGTGTTATAGCTGGTGGGCAGTACAACTACATCCAGTTTGATGAACATATTGATGAAGAGTTCTTTGACGAGGCATACCAGAGACTTCAGACGGTTCGTTTTTCTCGAATGGCGTTGACTGGCACTCCTCAGTGGGGTGAGGCAGCGTGGGAAATTCAGCGGGTTAAGAAGCAAGCAGAGAAGCCAAGGTCTGAGAATACCATGTTGGACTCGGATGGTGAGGAGATTCTGTTTGCGGAGGTGTTTCATTGTGGTCAGATAGCCGGAGGTTTGGTGCCTCCTGAGGAAACTGTTGCTGCAAGAAGGACCATGAGTCCTGCAGAGGCTAGAGCTAGGCTGGATGGATATCCTGCGCCTCTTGCACGGCACTGTGTGTTCGATACGTACTTGCTGTATGAAATGGAAAAGACTGCAACAAGCCCCATTGCACGAGGCGAATTGCACGTGGAGGACAAGCCATATTTTGTTCAATCAGACGCTGGTAAGTTGTCTATTTGGAAGTATCCAGAAGGAGGGAAGTTGTATGTTGTTGGAGCAGACGTTGCTATGGGCATCGTGTCTCGTGATGGGAACGATTATTCTTGCGCTGTGGTATTGGAGTACCCGTCTCTAGAGATAGTAGCTCAGTATCATCACCAGATTAATCCACTCGATTACGCACGTGTGTTAAATAATCTCGGTTTGTATTATAATGTAGCATGTATAGCTGTTGAACGTACTGGCGGCGTAGGCACCGCAACCATACTTCGATTGAAGGAATTGGAATATTTGAATATATTTCAGGACTATACCAATCCAGCAGCCTTCGAGGATGATGGGTCTCCAGTGTATGGTATTAGCACTACAGCTGCAACGAAAGGCCTGATGATTTCATTTTTACAAAATGCGATCAAGACAGAAGAGATTCGCTTGCCGTGTCGGGAACTAATCAAGGAGTGTTATGCGTTTGGGCAGCAGTTCTCGACCTCGGGAAAAACGACGAAGTTTGGTGCTGAGTCTGGTGGTCATGATGACCGTGTCATGGCTCTTGTCTTTGCTGTGTATGTTGTGAAGAACTTTCCTATGATTGACTTATTTCCACAGGAGTATAATGTGGATCCTGAGGAAGAAGCCCAAAAGCGGCTGGACCGATTGATTGAAAATCAACTACATCGAATGAGAGGGAGACGGTGATGGTAGATATACTTTTTCACATTTTAGGGGTTGCTGCTCTTGGTGGCTGCGTTGTTCTAGTAATTACAGTTAGACGTCTGGGTGTGAGTGTGTCTTTGCTAGAAGAGCAAGCTGCAGAAGAAAAGGACGATTTTGGTAAATCTGTAGAGAAATGTACTGAATTGTACATTGAGTCTCTGAAGAGAGTAGCTGAGCTGGAAAACAAACTTGCACGATTAGAAGGTGGTGCTCCTCCTGAAGACCGTCCAGATTCGCTTAAACCACTTTCAGTATCGCAGGCCGTTAAACGAGCCTTAGGCGATAGATATGCCCTGATTGGGTATCCGGAGTAATGTGAATGAAAAAATCAGATAATCCAACTGGAATACTGGAAGGATCAACTCCAGCTGAGCGGTACAATCCTAATCAGGAAGAGCGAGAGATCTTGACAAATTTTGCTTCCAAACTGGAAGAATGTCAAACGAGCAGATCTGGTCTGGAACTTCAGTGGGCGCTCAATAAGGAATACATGGAAGGCCATCACATACTTGTATACGATGTGTTTACAAGGGATGTGTTCCGGTTCGAAAACAGTGACATTGGTAATTTGCTAGCTATCGATAATATCCTTCCTGTCGCTGCGCGGGCTCTGCTTGGAAAGTTGACGCGGGTTATTCCTACTATTAGGGCCATCCCAGCAACTGCGGATTTATCTGACCTGAAAGCGTCAATGGCTGTAGATGCGTTGCTGGAGTATTACAATCGAACACAGAAGCTAGACGTTAAATATGTAGATCTCACTGAGCGTTACATCAACGATGGTACTGTGGTTGCCAAGGTTTACTGGGACCAGAGTGCTGGTGCCAAAGTTGGCAAATGTAAGAAGTACGGCTATATCACATATGATATAGAAGAAGTTGGAAATCCATGTCCTGACGCTCTGGTTAGGGTAGAGGATCTTGCTGATTTGAGGAAGGATGATTTCGTTGTCGAGGGGCGCGAGGGTGATGTAGCTGTTGATGTGCTTGATATCGATGACATTTTCTTCGATCCTGCAGCGACTAGTCTAGAAACGGCAAACTACGTTATTCACCGGGCGGCATTGCCTATCAACCAGATTAGAGAAGATTTTCCGGAGAAGGGAAAATATGTCGCACCTGAGAATGGCTTGTATAGGGACGCTTTTGCTTCTCTTGGACACACTGCTGTCTCTAATTTCTCGTTGAACAATCACCCAACGTACACGGAATACTACGCTCGCTTGTATGAGTATCAGGAGCGTCCGTCCGAAAAGTATCCTAGAGGAAGAGTGCTGTATATTGCCAATGGTGTCCTTTTAGAGGAACGAGATAATCCGATTTACAAGATTCTGGGACGATTCAATATGTACCCCATGCGTTTTGGATTTCGGCAGAAGGACATTTATGGTGAGTCTCCAATCGTAGCAGCTTGGCCTCTACAGAGAGAATACAACATTCTGCTGACTCAGATGCGTGAGCACCGCGAGTATACCTTGCGACCTAAGTTGCTGGCTGGTGTAAAGAGTCGGATCAATCAGGATGAGCTGGAGCATCCACGCACCCGCATCATTTCGTGGAACGATGTTACTGCTAAGGAGCCACATTACTTACAGATTCCTCAGTTTCCACAGTATGTGTACCAGGAGACACATCGACTAAAGTCAAGCATTTTAGAGAAGTTTGCAGTAACTGAGCAAGAGCTCGGCATGGACACCGATGCTTCTGGTAGAAAGGCGTTGATAATTGAGACAGAGAGTTCTCAACAGGTCGGACCAGTTCTGCGGCGCAACAACAATGAGTGGTTGAACCTACATTGGGCTATGGTGCTACTCAACAAATACCTGGCACCATCTAGAAAGCGTTGGGCCACTATAGGTGAAGATAGACCACATACGTTCTACATAGAAGATATGTCGGATATTGAGGGCATGGACCTTCAATTGGTGGAAGAAGACTCCATGTCAAGAAACCCGTCCTTGCGGCTGAGACAGGCAATCGAATTGGCGCAGGTGCAGGTGTTCACGGGGCCAGATGGTAAGTTTAATCACAAAGCGTTTGCAGAAAAGGCTAAACTAAAATTGCCGTATCTCACTCCTGATTACGCTGGATCGGAAATAGCATTTGCAGCCAGCATTCCTAACATGTTGGAGCACGGTGAGACTTATGAGCCGCAACCTTGGGATGATGCTACCGTCTTCGAAAAAGAATTCCGTGGATGGTTAGGTGGTCCTGGTCGAGTAAAAGATGCTTTTCTAGTTAAACAGGTGCGTGCATTGTGGGAACATTACGCAAAAATGTTGGCGGGCGGTCAACAAGGTGGTCAAGCAGCACAGCAACAAAGGCAGTCTGCTCAACGTGGAGCTATGCCTTCAAGTGCTATGACTGCACCCCCCGGTGAGCAGGAAGCACAGGCAAATATGCAACAAGCTGAGCAAGCCAAGCAAATGGTGGACAGGCAAGCACAAGCTATTGCTGCTCAGCAGCAAGGCCAAGAGAATCAATAGAGCATTTGGAGGCAAGGTGTTTAGCATATTCGTTTTCAACTACTACACGTTCATTTAGTTTTTCATATTGTCCTATACCGTGCCTTTTCAACAAACCGGCTGCACATAGTCTAAGTAATGGTGTGCCTAGTTCGTTGAAATGAAGCCCAGTCAAATTTTGTATTTCTTTCCATGTTATGGCTCCCTCTGGGAGGGAAGCGTATAGAGCATAGATTTTTGTATCTGTTGCCGGAAATTTCTTCAGAATTTGTTTCGCAATACTGAGCTGTTTTTCCAAGTTTAGGGCAGTTTCTTCTATATGTTTGAGATTCATGGTTTCTTCCTCCTTGACTTTACGTTAACGTGCGATGCTGGCTGTGTCAAGTGAAAAATGGAGAAAGATGCATACCGAGAAGTTGTAGCAAAAAGCTTGCCAAGAAGTTGACAAATATCTCACACTTAGGCTATTCTCTATATATGCAATATGTATGCCTAAAAATATTTAGGCGTCCATTAAACTCCTCAAAACGCAGTCGCTCACACCGTACTGTGTGCGTTGATAGGATATAAAATGGCGGTTGTTCAACCTGGTGGTGTACTAAGTGTTTCAGATGTGCTAGGAAAGATTTCCGAAGCTTCTATGGAGGCTCAGCCTGAAGAGGCCGAAACTCCCGCGGAAACTGATACTAGCGAAGAGGAGCAGGAAGTTACTGCTGGTGGAGATGAAAAAGAAGAGTCTGAAGACGATTCCTCAGAAGAAGAGGAAGAGGAACAAGAAGACGACGATGTCGAAGACGAGGACGAAGAAGAAGGTGAAGTAGAAGCCACTCCTCGTAAACGCAACCGGGGCATTGAGCGCACTATTCGTGCTCTTAAGGCTGACCGGAAGCGGATGGCATCAGAACTTGCAGAGACCAAACGCCTTCATCAGGAAATGATGGAGATGTCTCGCTCCGGCAAAGAGCAACAGACCGACTTGGAGAAGCAGTTGGCAGTTGCTAATCGTGAGTTAGAGCTAATGCGTTTAGGGTATGAGCAAGTTGAAGAGGCTGCTCTATCTCCAGAAGAACGCCAAGAGAAGATGCTTCTTAGAAAGCTTAAAGGCGAACTGGAACCGAAGTATCAGGAAAAGCTCAAAGCAATTGAAGATACAATTAGTGCCGAGCGAAAGAAACGGGAAGAAGAAGCCCGATTGGCGCAGGCGCATGCAAATGCTAATAAGTATTTGGAGTCTGCACGCAGTGGCGTATCTGAAGTTCTTTCCAAGGCAGATCCACAAGATGCAAGGGCCCTTAAAGATCATGCAGTGTCGATGGCACTAGCGTGGGGGGCACACTTTGATCTTACTCCTGATAAAGCTCTGAAAGAGTTCAATAGGTTTGCTATGAAGTACGCCAATGCGATTTCTAAGAGTAAAGCGAAATCAACGAAAGTGAAAGCTCCAGGTAAAATGCTAGGCGGTGGACATGCTAAAGTGAAAGGCAGTTCCATGCCAACTCCCGAGGAGCTGAAACAATCTGGAGCTAAGTCAATTTTTGATTACATGGCGAAAAAAGGACTCGCCAATTTTGCATAGGAGTTAAACCCAAATGGGCGCAACTATTAGCAATTTTGGCATTTTGAACAACGTATACCAGAAGGGTGTTACCTGGACGTTGAACAACAATGTCAAGATGAAGAAAATGGCGCGCAAGTCCACTCTGAAGTGGACGGGTGATCACCTCGTTTATCGAGTTCACCTGGAGCGCAATTCTGGAATCGAAGGTTCTCAAGATGGAGATAACTGGCCCACGGCGAACGTACAGGTGTACGCAAGTGGTACGGTCTATCGCAAGATCTTGCAGAGCAGTGTGCAGATCACCATTCCGTTGCTGGCCACGGCCCGTGACGATGTGAATGCTGGCGTGGACGCGCTGACCTCCGAGATGGGTGGGACAGTTCTGGACTTTGCTAAGCTGTGTAACCTTATGGCTTACAAGTCTGGCAATGGCGCTGTGGCGACCGTCCAAACTGGCACGACTGGCACGACCTTGAAGGTTGATGACAGCCGAGCATTGTGGAAGGGCGGCACGTATGACGTGTATGATAGCACTTTGGCTACGAATCGTGGCACGCTGAGCATTGCAAGCAAGACTCGTGCACCTGATTCAAGTGGTTATGCTGTTTGCACGACCGACGCGACTGTCCCTACTGGGACTACTGCGACTGACCTAGTTGTGTGGCGCAATTCTGTCAACAACATGGTTACTGGTCTTGATGCATTGGTGGATAACACGACCGGCACGTTTCAGGGAATTAGCATCACTAACAACCCGGAATACACATCTATTGTTGACTCCAATAGTGGCACCAATCGTGCATTGACTCCGACTCTGTATCGGCGTCTGCTGGCTGCTATTTTCTCGGAGCACGGCGTTGAGAGTGGTCGGTATGTGTGCATCACGAATCCGCACATTGGAGTGGAGCATGAGGAGTTGTATGAAGGCGAACTTCGTATTACTCCGGACACGAAGACTGTGGGCAATCCTAGTCCGTCGTTTGCTTCTGGGTTTGGAAACATTCAGGTCGAATATGACACGGATGCTCCTTTCAACAAGCTCTACCTACCCGATTTCAATGAGATTTACTGGGCTGAGCAGCTGCCAATGACTTGGATTGCAGACACGAATGACTCGCCGCTGCGAGTTAGCGAAGTCTCTGCTGTTGTGCGTGGCCATCTGATGGAGATTGGTGAATATTACATCGAGAACCGCAATTCTAGCGGCAGGATTGATGATATTACTCAAGATCCTCTGACGATGTTGGCATAACCATTTAACTCCTGGGGGCTTCGGCCCCCAGCTTTCAAATCAAAGGAGATTTAAATGGCTGGCAGAGACAAAATGGGACGAGGCGGCGTTGGTATTCATGACCGCCACATTGCTGCAGATGCAGGTATTCGTCCATTTCGGATGAACCTCAATTATGCAACTGAAGCGGCCTTCTTGGCTGCCAAAGGAGCAGTTGGTCTATCGAGTTCGGCAGAAGAGGGTGATTGGTTCTTCGATACTACAACCAATAGCGTTAAGGCACACAATGGTACGCAGTGGGAAGAGATTGCTAGTGCATCTAGTATAACTGGTGATGTCACAGTGTCGGCCGCTGGTGCGGCGACTGTTACCGACTTGACCATTGCGAGTGAGGCTCGTGGCGACATTTTGCGGCGTGGTGCTTCTGCTTGGGAACGGCACGCAGCGAAAACTTCTGGTCAGATTCTGGTCGGCGATGGTACTGACATTGTATCTGTTGCAGTATCTGGAGATGCTACATTAGCTGCGAACGGTGCGCTGACTGTTGCTGACTCTGTACTAGAAGGTTCCAATGTAGCGAATACAGCTGATGCAAATGTCATTGGTGGTATTGAGGTAATGCATAGAGTTAATACAGCAGGCGGGGCTACTGCAGATACGGACGTTACACTTACTCACAAAACGCTGATAACGGACGTGTACGTGCAGAACAATGCTGCTGGTACTGCAAGCGACACCATTACTGTAAAGAATGGTAGTAATGCTATTACCGACGCGATTGACATTTCTGGTGCAGACAAAACTATTGCACGTGTATCAACAATTGATGATGCATATAGCACCATTGCTGCTGCTGGAACTTTGAAGATTACTGAGACAGATGGTGGAGGCAGCGATTCACCAGCAACTACAGTTTACGTACGTGGATTACGAGTAGCGTAATCTATTAGGAGATTTAAATGGCTATTACTGTTGCTGAAGGTGTGGCCGCTATTGTTCAGGATTATCCTGAGCTTACCACGGAAGTTACGCTTACGCTCACTCTCGATGGTTCGGCTACTACCTTGACTAATGCAGGGACTGCGCATGGTGGCCTGTCTGGCGTTGAGCCGGATGAGGTTTACTTCCAACGTTGGGGCGGCGATTCGACTGACTCCGTTGTGGCACAGTTCAACATTAACAACATTGACACCACCAACGACGAAGTAGACTGGAAAGTCTATCTGTCGGGTGCGGGCACCAATACGAAGACTCTTGTCTACAAGATGCTTTGTAAGTGGTACAAGCAAGCGACTGGCGGTATTTCGTAAGAGGTAGTATAATTCTGTGTGGGGGAGGGGGAATTTAGTTTTTCGTTTTGTGCGCAACCCCCCTCCTCTTACATATAGCTCGTCTACCATGTGTAGAAGGAGTACCGAGGTCGTTATGCGGCCTCAGAAAAAGTGAGAAATCATGCATCCTCCTTCTTTTGTTTGTCGGGAACTCAACAAGATTCATCCTACTCTCAGGTTAGCCTGGATGGGGCGCGAGGTTGATCCCAAAGGCGAAGAGGAGAAGGAGGAGTTTGAGAATGACACCCACGATTTTGAGATCGGCGGAACTTTGAACACTGGAACATTTTGCTTGCTAAAGATTGCACCAGCAAGATTTGCTAGCTACATTGCCGATCGTCCAGTTACAAGTCTTTCTCGAATGATGCAAGTTCCCTTGCCCCGTGGCATAGCACAGGTCTTTGGCAAAGACGGTGGCGCACGAGACTACGATCCATGCACACAAATTCCGCTCATGGTTATTGAGTTGCCAAAGCACACTGTGCTAACTGGAAAGGCAGTTCATCTAGTAAAGAAGTGGGTGAACAATTCCTTTGAAGATAGAGTTGTAAAACCTCGGCGTCAGTTGTATTTAGACACAAAGAGAGAGTTCACTGATGCCTACCGTAATATGGCGTATGACCTTAACCGCATGAAGCAGCGACCCGGTGGTACAGATGGTGATCCTGTCATTCCCAAAAAGTTCCGCAAGGTAGACGACAAGAAGATCGAAGAGAAGATGACAAACATAGATGATCGTCTGCGTGAAACCACGTTGTATCCGGGAGACAAGGCAATATGAATCTGGGTGACCTCACTGACTTGGTCTCTTGGTTGGTCAACTTCAACTCTGATGACACCGATCAGGCGTTTGCCGGTCCCGCAACGGATACGAACAAGCACATCCATAGAGCAATCAATCTGGCCCTCGTACGAGAAGTAGACTTGGCTATGCAACATACTAAGCGTGGCCCATTCAAGAAGCGCAGTGCCAACTTCACGTGGACAGCAAGTGCTACTACACTGTCTATTCCAACTGAGTTAGTGGGCAAGTCCATCGTTGCCATTTTCGATATCACTGATGGCGAGCCTGGTGTGCTGCTAAGTCTAAATGACACTGAAGCTCAGCGTGGACTGTATCAGCGGGACAATTTGACTTGGGGAATGCAGCCGGCACCTACATCAGCACTAACTCTGGTTGCTACCTACATAGGATACCCAAACGAGCTCGTCAATGACGGAGATATCCCCGAGCTCATTCCAGAGAACAATCACGAGCTGATTGCCTGGTCTGCTGCCGATTGGTTATTGACCATTGCAGACCAAGATGCATCTCCTCAGCGATTCGCTATGCGACTTGAAGAAGAGCGTGCTCGTTTTTGGAAGACTCTATCTATGGGTAGTCCACAGGATGGTCGAATACTACGGAACAAGACGCATTGGGCGACTAACTATAGCGGAACTTTTTAGGAGGTTAACGTGAGTGATACAACCAGTCTTCTCAAATTGAAGAACATTTCTTTGGCAGAACAGTCTGTCGTTATGGATGGAATTAAATACTCTATACTACCAGGACAGACAGCTTCGTTTCCGGAGAATGTGGCTGGAGCACTTTTGATGAAGTGTCATCCCCATGTCACCATGAGTACGACTATTGCCTCGTACGTGGACAACACGGCACAACCCCCAATGTGGTTGATGAATGCTACAGGCAACTTCAATGAACCCGAAGAGATGTATGCGTCATTTAAGGGAATTCGCTCAAGTGCGTTTCATAACTACAACAAGGAACCACGTCATCTGTATCTTAGAATGAATGGTGGTCAAGACTTGAAAGGGAGAAATTTGGCTCCTCGCAGCTTTGAGATTCCTCCATTTCATAGAGTGCAATTTCCTAGAGACGTTGCGGGGGTTTGGCTTTCACGCGACGGAGTTTCCGCTCCAGGATGTCGGAATGCAATCAAGGAAGCTCGTGCACCAACTGCGTTTGAGCCTAATGAAACATGGTCGTTGAAAGACCTTATTGTTTACGCAAGGCTGATTGATGGTGCATTGCCCATTCCAGCAATAGATAGTGAGCAAGATAAAGTAGATGCTCGCATGTGGCTATTTAACCAACTCTTTTTGCGGTTTGCAGATCCTGCATATGTTCTTCCTACAAAGGAAGAATTTGATGCATTCAAAGAGCGAGGCGTAAAGAAAGTGACTAAAAGAGCAAGTGGCCCGAAACAAGTGGCAAAGAGTCACGCTAGTCCCTAACCAGGGGATTAATCAGAACGTAGAATTTGCATCTCCATCAGAGTGTGCTGACGCCCTAAATGTTTGGGCACCCAATGGCATTATCGAACAACGACCTGGGTACTGGGCAGTCTCACCTACGTACAACCAGCTAGCTAATGACACAAATGCTACTGGACAGGCGTACTATCACGATGTGGGTGGCGCCGGCAGCATCACTACAATCGCTCAGTCTAGCACCATTCCATCGGCTGCTACCCAAGAGGGTGACATTTGGTACTTTCAGTTTACAGATGCTGAATACACTTCTATGACCACATACGGTCCTGGTGTCGTTACCATTTCCAATTTGGCGACCAACATCAGTGATCCAGATCCGTACATTCGGCTACAGTATTATGATGGAAGCAACTGGGTCGATATTCCGTACGTGTTGTTGGAGGGATCTACTAACGATGGTTCAGACCCCCCCAACCTAGTCAAGATCAACTTCTTGTGGCACGACACAGCCAGCAACACGAACGATGCTTGGCACATCCTCTTTGTGCCCCCACAGGATTGGACAAAGACTACTCCCGGTGGAGACGCTTCATCCAGTGCGTATTACATACGATTGGTAATTGATGGAGATAATGTAAGCACTGCGCTAACAACAGGAGCCAGCTTTACTACGGGCACTAATGTATACGTCAGTGGTGCTGGTGGCAATGACCAGAGACAAGCATTCCACAAGGGACTATTTCTCTGCAGGTTCACTGGCGAAAACCGGTACATCCGTGTTGTTAGCAACTTTCTTCAAGATGCTAATTCATATGGAGCCATTACAAATAGTAGCTCTTTGACATACAACGACGCCATTGACCACACCAGCACAATCTCCGGTGTAAGTCTGCCCGAAACCTATGACCACCTTGCACCAGATCAGGGAACTCTACTTCCCCCAGCTACAGTTGCTATTGTTCCAGATCAAAGCCAGGCATTCGTAGCCTTCAACAATCTGATTACTAAGCACACAGCTTCTGATACGAAGAGTGTGGAAGTTTACGCGACAACAACGGACTCAGCCATATTAAGTGGGTCTCCCTTTGATGGAGACTTCATTGCACAGGACTCCGGATTTCCTCAGACAAACCTAATTACCTATTTCAAAGGACATTTGTGGGTTGCTGTGGGCTCAAACATAAAGTGGAGTGCACCAAACCCATACCATGAGACTTGGCCGTCCATCAGCGAAGAGCCCGTCTCATCTGGCAACGACGCCTCAGAAATCACCGCGATGCACTCCCTTGGAGAACATCTAGTTGTATTCAAACGCGATTCCATTTGGTTAATGGTTCCAGCTGGCGAAGCATTTGGAACTATCTCGTACACTCCCACACCCGTTGTATTCGGGGTTGGGTGCCTGTCCCATCACAGTGTGGTGGAGGTTCGAGGTACACTCGTTTTTCTAGCGGAGGATGGTGTTTATCAATTTAATGGACAGAGTGTCCGAAAGGTGTCCGAAAAGCAGGTGCAAGTTAGCCAAACGCAGTTTGCTACCATAGACAGGCTAAGGGACTTTTGGCCAAAGATAACACCCAATCGCAGACTGCATGCGTACGGTGTGAACTGGCGCACGAAAGGCTGCTACTTGTTAGCTCTAGCAACTGAAGGCAGTCAAGTAAATGACAAAGTTCTTGTGTGGGATTATGTGAAGGACTCTCTGTGGATTTGGAACAACATCGAAGCACAGGTCTGGTTGCTTGACGACACACAGGACAATGAGGAGCGACTTTTCTTTGGAGATTCAAAGGGCGGCGTGTTCGAGGTCGGTGTGGAGAACACTGACTATGGAGCAGCCATCAGCTCAAATATCCTAACTCAGAGAGTACCAACATCAAATAGCGACGTCGACTTAAGACTACGTGAAGTGAAGGTTGTTACAAAAAACACAGCTGGGTCTTTCACTATTGCAGCCTATGCAAATGATGATGCAGACAATGCAACTTCCGCTTCTAGTATTTCCCCGATAGACGTTGTAGAAGACGTTTATGATACGGGTCTATACGGCACTGATACCTGGGTTGCTATTAAAAGAAGAGAGAAGTCGGCTGGATTTCGAGTTCAAGGAGATTGGATACAGGTAAAAGTGTCTCACTCCGCTGAAAACCAACCATTCTACATTTCGGCAGTGAACATGGGTTTCCTGCCTGTTGGAGTTAGATAGTGGGCCTTACAATACCGAATACGTTTGCCTCCGGTGGTATCATCGACCCGGATACCGTCAACGAGAACTTTCGTGCAATAAAAACGAAGCTGTCGGGGAACATCACGAACGAGGACATTGCGGCTGATGCAGCCATCGACATAACCAAAACAGTTGCCAACCACACCATCACATTCATCCTACATCTACACTCAGCAATGTTGGCAGCTGGTTGGCCGGCAGCCGGAGCGACTACGCCGCTAGTAGCAGTGGGAATTCCTGGCACAGCCGGAGATGATGCATACACAATAAAGTCTGCAATGTGGGTCTGCACTGACTGCGGAGCGGGCACAGCACAGTTCGACCTTCGGTATGGATACGTCAACGCAGCAACGGGAGCATGGACGAACTCCTCAACTATCATCTCGGCGGAGACTATAACCGGTGCAGCTAATAGTCTTGGTGCAGGTACAGTGTCGGTATCTGGAAGCATCACTCCATCAACAAACCACGACTCACTAGCAATCATGTCTGCAGCAGCAGATGCTACAACACTATCAGCAGCCGGAACGTATCTTGCTGTGATGCTAACATGTACTAGAACATTCCAGAGTTAGACAATGGCATTTTCTTACACAGATGCAGATTTTACTTCTGGAAGCACAATAACTCATACAGCAGTAAATCAGAAGTTTACCGATATAGCTACGCACATAAATACGACGAAGCTAAGTGGAGACGAGTTCAATCTAAAAACCATTCAGCCATCTCAGCTGAGCAAAAGCAACACACATATGGCCGTCTCGTTTCCATTTTGTGGAGACGCAACTGGATTCAACGGGAACATGTACTTGCCTTTGCCACTCATTAACGTCGGCGAGACTTGGACATGTATCTATTATGCATGTGCTGGAAACGCCCACGTCGGAGAGGCAGCGCAACCTGTAGTCATTAAATTTGGTCAGCTGGACAACTCTGGATCTGGAGCTCCTGCTTTTACAGATGGCAACACAATCGCGACCCTTGCTGCTACAGTCTTTGCAGCATCTGGAACTAGTACAGCAACAGTTACCCGGTCAGCGAACTTAATACCCTGTATTGAGGTTGCTTTTACTATTGCGTTTTTCAACGCCGCAACAGAATTTGGAAACTACTCATTCCTTCTAGAAAGGCAGTTCAACGTACGATAATGGCAACTCTACCTGGCGGCAGAATAAACAAGACTGGTCCTGACGCATGGTCAGTGCAAATGGAATCATACGAGACTCGTTTGCAAAGAATTCCCACTGAACAAGAATGGGTTTGGACGCCATCAATACAAGCTATTACAGGTGTTGTGCTCGCTGATAACCGTGTGTACTTTGCTACAATGCCCCCATTGGTTGGTGTATTCAAGACTGGTCGCATACAGCTATTTGTTGCTGTAGCAGGAATTGCTGGGGAGCAATTACGTACGGCCATTTACAAATGGGACAATGACACGTTATTTCACAAGGTCCCCAGAAGTGACGCTATAGTTAGCTTGGCAGCCACTGGATTGGCCACTACTTCTTTCGGTCCAGTTACTCTATATCCAGGACATCGATACGCTGTTATTACAAAAGCAGAAGTGCCTGTTAGCGCTGGAGCAATACAGCTATCATATGTAGGAGTGTACAGAGCTGGAATCTTTGGATATCGAGGTGATGCTGCTGCAGGTATAGTAGAAAACATTGTCGATTGCGACACATTCAATTTTACTACTTCTCCAGTTGGAACACCGATGGTCACGTACGTCTCGGAGGAAGCTGAAAGGATCTTTTACTCATGACCGCACACTGTGGTATAATCGAATCGGAGCGTTGTTAAAATGGTTGAAATGGGAAAAGGGAATCCAACCCTACCAGAAGATGAAATACAGTGGGTAATGCCAGATCCAAATAAGGCTCCCGACCCCAGTACAACGAACATTGATACTACATCTAAATTTATTCCAGGAACTACCCTTCCAAACCCCAACTATAATCCTGCTAACCTTCCGAAGTCTGCTGCAGATACGCAGCTAGATCCAGTGCAGAACTCCGTTGGTTGGGATCCTATGCAAGGCACATACGTCGATGTTCGAACGGGACAGCCTACTACATACGAGTCCAACGTTAACCTGGCGGCAGAGCAGCCCAACATACCAATGGACTCGGGGATTCCTCAGGTAGACCTTAGTCAATTCAAAACATCAGTGGACTTGTCTGGGCTTCCTACACAAACAACCACGCTAGATCCTAGCGAGATAATGCGGCACGCTACCTCACTTACGGGAGACTACTCAGTACGACGTCCTGGCTATATGACAACTAGAGATATGCCTGGATTCCAGCTTTCTGGAGCACCTGATGTTTCGCAAATGGCTCCAGACGAGCGGGCTGCATTTGAAGCAGCAATTCGAGGTTTGGCACAGACTACTCCAGGTTATCAAGACATAGACCCCACACAGTTCCGCCGGGAGTTTGAGGCGGCTGGAGAGGACAGAGTACGTGCCTCCGGTCTGTGGGATGACATCATGACCATGCTCACAGAGGGACGTGGAGGACTTGAGCAAAAGAAGCAAGCAGCTCTCACACAGGCGAGGGCAGAGGAGGCAGAGAATGCAAGGCGAGCAGCTGCCATTAATGCCCAATTGGGAAGAGGTATTGGAGGAGGATTTGCAGCTGGACAAGCTCAAGCCGCATTGGAAGGACAACGCCAACGTGGTGCCCTCGAAGCAGAATTCACGGCACTCCAAGACCAGCAAGATCTCCAAAGAGCAGAGCTCCAATTAGCCCGCGTTAAACAGCTTGAGGATATTGCTATGCGGGCTGGAGATAGAGACCTCGAACGTGAAGTGCAAGGTGCTAGACGCTATCTAGAAGGATACGTGGCCGATAAGGAAGATGTGCTAAAGCGGGTACTTGGAGCAACAGAAGCGCGAGGACAGCTGTTCGGTGACGTATTTGCAGCACAAACTCGAGCCGCCGAACAAGCCCGCGAGTTGGAATTCAAGTCTCAAACAGCAATGAACGACGCAGCAATGCAACTCGGCATCAGCAGGCAAGACATCGAATCGCAGATTGGCATGACCGAAGCCGAATTGAAGCAGCGTACCGATCTGGCCCTTTCTAAATTAGCAGCAGAGTTGGGGATAGCTGAAGCAGATCTTCGAGATAGAATACAGGGTCGTGAATATGATGCAGCCATAAAGGCTGCTATTGCTGGTGCAGATATTGAAACAACGTTGGCTGGACTGGCTGTAACTCAAAGAGGTCAGGATATCGAAGCGGAAAAATTCTACGATGAGATGGCCTGGGAAGCAGCACAACTGCCAGAATCCCCCGGTGGTGAGACCCATGATCCAACAGGACCCTATGCATACGAAACGCTAAACGCTGAACGGTTCGATAAAGGTTCGATGGTTGGTGAGGTAGATCCTAATTCCTACACTAATAATCCCAGTCTCGATAGAATAGGAGACGTCCCTGTTATAGCAGAGGATGTTAACTACTACTATTATGTACAGCCAGACGGGGAGATGAATCGAGTACCAAAAACTGAATATTCCAAGGATCCACTAAAGTGGGCGTCCAAGCTTAACCCAGAAGGATGGACACCGTAATGCCACAGCAACGAGATAGAGATCGCAGATTAGCAGACATTATCGCCAAGCGCCAAGCGTTTGCAAACCGACAATACCAAATGATGCTACAACAGCAACGAGAGCAAGAACGCCAACTTCAAGAGGAGCGAAAGCGTCAACAACGAGCTGGTTGGGGACAGTTGGGGGGCACACTACTTGGAGCAGGTATTGGAGCTCTTCCATACGCCATTCCTGGTGGTGCAGCAATTGCTCCCCTGACTATGTCTCTGGGTGCGGGACTCGGTGGTGGATTGGGAAGTGCCGCAATGGGCGGTGGGCCACAAGCACTGCAGACAACTACACCCGCAGCTATCAATGCATTGGCACTCTATGGCATGCGCCAGGGACGATACGGAGCCAGTCCGTACGACATGGGCCCAGAAGACACCCAGAAATTGGGAGCTATGCAGCAACGTAGAACTGGTTCACTTGGCGGCGGCTATGGTGGACTAGGAGCCTAGTCACATGAGCTTTTTGAATACCCTTTTTATGCAGGCACATAATCTTCGCAATCAGGCGGCAGAAAGAGAGCGCCAGCGTTTGCTAGAAGATCGAGCATTCCAGCAGCAACAGAACCTAGATACAGCTCGTGCTATGACTGAAACTGCTAAGACTGTTGGTCAGCTTCAAGACCAAGACTTCCAGCGTCGTATGCAAACGGCACAGCTTCAAGGACAACTAGCACAAGGACTTGGACGTCCAATAACGGGTCGGGGCATGCGACCAGCAGAACTGGAACAGGCTGAGCTGGGCCGCGACGTTCGCGCTCTTGAAGAAGCTGATGTAGCAAAGCAGTTTGGGCAACAGAGAGAGCTAGCAGAGATACGTAAGCAAGCACTTCCTGAAGAAATGGAGATGAAGCGTAGGCGTCTAGATATTTCAGAAAAGTCGTTGGAACTTCGAGAAGTGGAAGAAGCACGACGAAGAGAAATACATCCATATCGTATAGAGAGTCTACAAGAACGCATCATAAAACAAGAAATGGATAATGAGTTCCGGCAGCAGGACACTCTTACTGGGGCGGCGTGGAAAGGAACTCCCCCTTCTGGAAATGCAAAAGACAAAATCCAGGTTAAGTATTCTGGGTTTCTTGGAACGGTAGCTGCTATGGAAGGCATCCTCCAAATGCGTAAAACGCTGACTGATCTTTCGGGATACGCTGAATACGCGCAGAAACACGGCGCACTTGCTGCAGCCAAGAAGTTTGCCGAAAATTGGAAGCGCGCCAAAGCCCAGGTAGACCAGTTTAAGACGTCTGTAAAAGAAGAGTTTGGTATGGGAGCCAACTTTACAGCATTCGAACAACGACTGACTGAGGGCTACGGTGCTAGAGATCCAACCAAACTCTTGGAAACCCTTGACAACATCATGGAGTTCAAAGAGGAGTATGTAGAGCGGGCAGCACAACGATTTTCTCCTTGGCTAGAAATAGACACGGAGAAAGTTAAGCAAGTAGGTCTTGACGTTTGGAAACGTGCCAGCACAAAAGCAACGAAAGCAAGAGCAACAGAGGCACTACGTGAAATGCTCAAGAGGCAAGGAAAGACTCCAAAACAAATAGACCTCACCATCAGAGCTATGCAAAAAGCAACTGCTGACGAGCTTGAAGAGGGGAGTTTCTAACTATGCCAGCACGCAAAACCTCAGTATATATGTACTCCGGAGAATGGGGACCGGGCACTGCGTTGATGCCTGTTCCATCAAACGAAATTCAAGAGTACTTAGATGCTGGATTTAAAGTTGAACTGCCTGAACAAAAGCAAGAGCGAATCCGGCTACGAGACGAAAGAATTGCCGCAGAAAAGGAACGGACAGCACAACTACGAGATACGTCTTTTCTTGAGGGCGCACAAGCATCATTAGAAGGACTTGCTCGTGGAGCAACGGCCACACTCTCGGACCCTGTGTTACAAGCACTTGGACAAACTAAAGGAGAACAAGAGTTACGGCAACAGAAATATCCATTCGCATCTGGAGCATCTGAAGTTGCCGGTGCTTTGGTGGCGCCCTTTGGAGCAGCCAAATACATTGGAAAAGTACCTCAATTGGCAAGATTCGCTAAAGGCGCTCGTCTAGGAATAGAAGGGCGCGCATTTTTTCCTACCCTAGCAAAGGCAGGAATGAAAGGTGCAGCAGTTGGCACAGGAACGGGAGCAGCCAGAGGCAGTGCTGAAGTACTGAGCCGTGAACTTCAAGGAGAAGATGTTACTGGAAAAGAAGCACTTGCACACATTGCTGGATCTGCAGGAACAGGCAGTGCGTTTGCTGGCCTAGCAGGAATGGGAGCGGCAATAAAAGGAGCACTTGCCGCCCGTCGCGCTGGAGAATTAGGAAAGGCAGTGCAACGTGCTAAAGTAGAAGCTGTTCCAACTAAAGAATTGCAGAAAGCATTAAAGACTCAGCCGACGATACGTCCAACTGAACGTCCTGGAGAATATTCCATGGTGTTTGAGACCGAAGCAGAAAAGTATCGCGAAATGCTGAAATACGGAAAACAGAGACTAGCTGAGGTAGCTAAAAGCCTTCCCGAGCGACGAAGAATCAAATTCTATAACACAGAATTGCGAAACTTAGAAAAAGACCTGCAGAAGCAGTTTCCGCATCTTTTCGAAATGAAACATACCTCTGGAGTTTCAGGAAAGGTAGCAGAAACAGTAGGCATGCTAAAGGGCGCTCCTGTAGCAGGTAGGATAGCCAAGACTATTGCTGAAAAAATCTCTGGCAAAACTTACACTGTTGCAGACCTACAAAAGATGAAAAGGCAAGCAGCCAAAATAGTTCGCCAGGGAATTTCCTTGACCGCCCCCATGTCAGCCGCTTCTGGAGCTGTTGAGCTACTTGGACCCAGATTATCTTCCCTTCCAGAAGAAGACGTACAAAATATTGTTGACTACACAAAGTCGGTAAGAGAACAGGCCCGAGCCAAGTTAGGTCTTCGTCCGGGTGAAGAAGAGGATGAAAAAGACGCCCGAGACATCAACAAAATAATGCGAGAACTCATGCAATCAAATCTTCAACAGCTAGAAGACTAGGAGATACTAATCAATGTCTACATGTAGATACGTCAAAGAGTGGCCCACTTCGCCCCGTATCCTGACGAGCGGTGGTGATCTTAGTGGCACTGTAACCTCAAGCACATTCAATTGTAGTGGTGCCAATCACTTGGTGCTTCTCTGCGATTACACAAACGACTCAGCTACTGCTATAGCCATGACTATGGAATATAAGATTCCCGGAACATCTGTGTGGTGTCCAGTGCCAGAAGAGGATGTCAGTAGTCCTCCAACAATCACTGGTGCTGACGCATCGTGGTCACGAACCGTTGCTGCCAACGATGAATGGGTCTGGAATATTCCCGTTGCATACAATGACTGCCGTTTGAAGTTCACTTCCACTAGTGGCACTTCCAGCGACACCGTAACCGTTTACGGACGTCTACAGGTACGCTAAATGACCGAGTGGGTCGAAGGACGAATAAACGTCACTAAACGCTTGGTCAGAGGCACCTTTGGTGGTAAGCCATTCCGCAACATCAGAGGATTAGGTTCTGCTGCGTGGGCGCCAACTGACATTACAGAATTGTATGCTTGGTATGATGCGCAAGCCGAAACCGGATTTTCCAACAACGATCCTGTAGGCACGCTAACAGATCAAAAGGGCAGCAACGATCTGACTCAGGCAACCGCCGCACGCAAGCCGCTTTACCAAACTTCGGGGATTAACGGCTATGCTACGATACTGTTCGATGGTGGTGACGATTTCTTATCTAATGCTTCCAAAGCGAACTGGCAGTTTTTGCACGATGGCACTGACTACAGCACTGTAGTTGTTCTAGATCAAGATTCAGCTGGTAGTGACGGGCTGTGGGGAACCAATGGCATATCGAGTGCCAATCAAGGTGCTACTCTGTGGGTACATGCTTCAGAGTACTTAAGCTTCCTGCTTACTAAAGTTAGTACCACTATTGTTTCAACATCATCTAGTGCAAGTAGCCTTCCTGTCGCTAGTGCTCACTATGTAATTAACGTATATGATAATGGCGCCGCAGGAAATGACAGCACTTTACGGATAGACGGTTCTAATAATGGAACATCCGACACTTTGGCAGCACATGGATCTGGGAATGCAACACTTGACTTTTCAGTCGGAGCTGCAGGACCCACACCCAACTATCCATTTGATGGACACATAGGCGAAATTCAAATTTACAAGAAGGTGTTAGACGCAACAGACATCAGTAATATTGAATCATACCTAACTGCCAAGTGGGGACTGTAGTGTCACAAAGAAACAATCATTCAAGGGCGGGCGACGCCGCGGGGCCGGGGATGGCTAGAGGATCAAGCGTAACAATTGTAGTTCCACAAGTAGACCAGGCAACTATGAATACAGTTCTAGGAAGCATAATGGGCGCCGAATATCGCAATTCATTTCAAACTGAGTTGGGAGCCGATTTTGTTACCAGGAGTCACTATTGTTGTACAATGTGGATGACAAATGATCAAATCACTTCCTTAAGAGGCACTGTCACTCCAGGGACCGTCGTCTCGGTACGAAACACAGATGACGCCTCGCCCAAAGATGCATTCAGACGACTGAATCTCAAGCGTGTTGGGCATGCACTGCTCGGCTCTGTTCCCAACGATGACGTATGACACCTGAAACAATCGCCATAGTGACAGCCAGTCTAGCAATAGGAGGCGGTCTAGTAAAAGTCATCGAGATGTTGGTAGGAAAATTGAAAGAATCCAAACCCCCCACAAAACTTGATAGACTACATGACTGGACTAAAGAGCTGCATCGATGGCACGACGTTCGAGACTCAGAAACTGGCACGCCACTTTGGTACACAGACAGACGTCTAGCTCCAGCAATTGAGAAGCTAGCAACAAAGCTAGACCAGCTAGCTATCGCCATAGAGAGAATGAAATAGATGACCCTCATAGAACAAATTACCTACACAATTGAAAAAGTTGAAGGTATTTTGTCTCTTATAGAAGATAACAAGAAATCCTCTCAAGTGGTTGTCCACAAAGACAAAACGTGCCATACTTCTAATATGGACCTTAACCAGGCCAAAAGAAGTTTTGCTTAAACCAATACTAGGTGTGTCGGACGTGCATGCGCCTTACCACAGTAAGGATGCGTGGCGGCTGTTGATGAAGATAGGACGGTTGATACGACCATCTATCGTATTCACTATAGGCGACTTCTTTGACTTCTATTGCATTTCAGATTTCGATCGTGACCCAAATCGCAGCCAGTTACTCGACCAAGAAATAAAACAGGGACTGGTCCTCCTACAGGAACTCAAAACTCTCAAAGCAGAGCGATATATTTTCATTGCAGGTAATCACGAGTTCCGTCTGGAACGACACATAAAACGTAATACTCCCGCACTTGCCAACATGGTCAACCTGCAGGATATACTCAAGTTAAAAACACTGGGCTACGAATACGTTCCCTACCAGGACTACACCACAATAGGAAAATGTGTGGTCACACATTGTCTCAATCGATCTGGAGACACCGCCCACACTAAAGCGGTAGAAATGGCGGGCAAAAACATCATCATGGGTCACACTCACAGACTGAACGCCACATACAGAGGCAGCATAACCGAGAAGACGCATGTTGGCATGTCCATAGGATGGTTGGGTGATCCCAACCAACTGGACTACAAGCACAAACTAAACACTCGCTGCCAGTTCATTCATGGTTGCTATGTAGGATACCTTGACACAAAAACAGAATACGTATATTCCCAACTAGTGCCATTTGTGAACAGCACTGCTGTAGTCAATGGTCAGCTAATCAAATGATTTGCATTACACAACACAAGTATTGTATACTTCCAGTAGCATATGCTCATTCTAGAAGGAGTCACTCTAATGCCAGCTAAGAACGGCAAGGTAATGAAGTATGGTAGTAAAGCTAATCCGCTTTCTAAAGGCGCTGCTCCAAAGGGTGCCGGAGAAAAGAAGCCGGCGGACTACTCAAAGTACAACATCGCCAAGCAACGCAATTTTACTCCCAAAGGATCGGACATCCTCCCCAAAGGAACAAAGGCCTAAACAACCTAAGTTCTCCATAGAGGACATCACCGATCAAGTAAAAAGCCGCAGCGGTGATAGAGATCTAAGTAAGGTCAAATACCTAATTGTACACCGCATAGGCGTAGGCGAGAACGGACTGGAAGTTGCTAAGTGGTTTGAGTCGCATTCTGAGGCAGGTACGGGGAGGAGAATGCCTTACCATTATATCGTCAGCCGCTCGGGGTGCACGCAACAGTGTTTGCCACTTAGTGACCGAGGTGCTCATGCCGTTCGCTATAACAGCGCTTCTGTTGGGGTTGCTTGCATTGGTGATTTCAGAAAGCAAAATCCAACCCCAGAGCAAAACAAATCTCTAATTCGTCTTCTCACTGAACTAAAGCGTAGATTCCCCACAACCACTATTGCTCGACACGACGAGCTTCCGGGCGCTTCCACAGATCCATTCAAAGTCTGCCCCGGCCCACTCCTAAAGCTGGACCACATTAAACAGCAAGTAGGGATTCTCGAATGCCTCTGAAAGCTGGAAAATCTAAGAAAGTTCGCAGTCAGAATATCTCTGAGCTCATGGAAGCCTACAGCGAAAAGGGCACAATCGGCAACACTAAACCATCAAGCAAGAAACATGCTATGACTATTGCAGTTGCCATTGCGTTCGATAAGGCTCGTAAATCGGGAAAGAAGAAGCGCAAGAAAAAGTAAGCTGCGTCAATCCTTCATTCGGACAAAATTTGTCCGTGTCTAGCTTCTTGGCAGCTCCAGCTTAACACTGCCAGACTTACGGAACGGACTAGGCAAATACGTGTCCAACTTATCTCTGGCTGTTGTACCTTTGTCATCCAACAACTGAAATATAGTCACAATAACTTGCAACACCTTCAACACAATCTTATTCGTTACTCGTCCAGAACCGAGCACCAAGCCCGCCACAGACGCAACAATAGAAATAACTAGCTGAATCATGGTCCACTCCCATAGTTATGATTCGATTATACGGAATGGTGAGTGCCCCTGTCCACGCAAAAGGAGGTAATTGGAGGGAGAAACTTGCTGTGGTAACAGGGACACCCACTCACTTTATAGCATACTACCTGGTCTAAGCCAAATCAATGTTACTTCTGTACACCTGCCACATTCGCATACCTATCGCCCTCCGCTTTGCGCAGATATGCTTTGCAGCGCTTGCCAATGAGAGACAGATCTCCCTCAATGAAAGCTTGTGCCAGCTTGACTACCTTAGCATTAGTCTTGCTTAGCAGCTTTGACCCCTCTTCCTGAGGAATCTCCTCACCATTTAACTCAAAGTCAGCAGTATCCGGTCTCCAACGAGGAACCTCCAGCGTTCCATCCTCCGCAAACGCCGAGAAAACTCGACGAGTGAACCCCAAACGCCGTGGTTTAAGTGACTCTGGATCTTCCTTATGGGGAAGCCCAAACCAAAACCAAAGCCTAACCGCTGGATTATCAATAGGAGACAGTCTCAGATTGCCTGAAATCCTATCACCCTTACGCTGAACACCCTGGTCTACCACTTCCACTTCAACAATGTCACCATCATTGAAAAGCGGCGCACTAGAACCACCAGCTGCATTTTCCAACAACTCATACAATTCATCATCATCTGCTACTTTAACATCTTCAATTTCCATCACCTTCTCCTTTCAATTGCTTAGGCAATCGAAGTCTAACAGCCTCTTCATTCAGTTGACTCAGAAAATCCTTCCACATTTGAACGCAAGATTCTATCTTCTCCGAAATCTCATCAAGTTCATTTCTATGAAAACATTCAGGTATCGTGTCCAGCTTTCCTACTATCTCGTTAAACCTGCTAGACAACGTACGTGCCATTTCAGACCACTTGTATGTTGATTTCTCGTACATCTACTCTCCCAATCGCATTTTGCACTCGACCTCGAAACAAGATACAGCGTGCAAAGGGTACATGAACACACCACGAGCAGCGCTTATCTTCACAAAAAGCTCTCCCTCGAGCTTCACCAAATGAATGGGCGAATCGTTCCTACATCCATCTATAAGAATGCCGCCGTTCTCCCAAACACAACGCAGTATAGCAATAACTTCTTCGCCCCTAATCATCAGCTTTGACCTCTAACCACTTTACTTGGTGTAGTGGATAAAGAATGACGCGTTTAACATTGTATGCATCGACATATACTGCTCGCACCATTTGAATGTAATTCGGTGCTGTAAACTCAACCAATTGATATTTTCCACGAGCAAAGTTCCACGTTTCATTCTCTACCTCAAATGAGGTAATATCCATAAGCACATTAAACACCGACATACTACCCCTCCAACTCATCCGGTGTATAGCAACCCAACACAATGTCTGCATACATATCTCGCAGTAGCGTAGCTTTGCATCTAGCCGCCAACAACGCAGCTCTGTGTTTCCACACTGGCTTTTCTAACAGCCCCGCCAACTTTGCATCTTCAGCTGTGTACTCCCGCACTGCCTCTTCAGCACCCTCTTCATTCCGTCTAGTACGATACACAGCCCTTTCCTGATTCACTTCTACAGGAACAAAATACTTACACTTACCAGATCGCAACACAGAAGCTAGCATCAAGTTGGCTTCCATCACAATCTTGCCTTGTACCTCACTAAGACTTCCCAGCACACTGTCAGGAGGATCAAATCCAAGCATTCTAGCTTGCAAATAGATCTTCGTAGCTACACCTACCGACTTCACCGAGGAATTAAACAATCCCTGCTTAAGCGCCTGCTGCACCGCTTGCTGTACATCGCTCATTGTTGAAATACCTCCCAAAATGAATCGTTTAGCGAATCCTTGGCTGCTTGCATTGCCTTGAAAAAGGAACCGAGCTCTTCCTCTTCTGGATACGACACATAATAGAGTGGAAAGCTAGTGTTCTTTATCAAATCCTTGTGTTTTATAAGCGTGTTGATAATCATTCCCTTGGCAGGAATATCGCTGTGTGCATTGTACAGACGTAGATACCCCCAAAGTTGGTACTTACTCCACATACGTAGAGGATTGTCGTCTGCAGGACGTCTAGAGGTAGTCTTGTGGTCTACTATGTATCTGCCTGCACCATCAGGCAAAAAGAAACTACGCTCACTCAAAAGCCTACCAATGCACCTTTCATCAACATCAACTACCATATCAATGCGGCCAGTATATGGAACAATTCCACACACACCCTCATCTTTAGCTTCTACAAACAACTCAGTTGCAACCACCTTGCCCAGCTCATCTTTACGTGGATAGTACTCTACGTACGCCTCGTACAAACGGTACGCCTCAGCTAGCATATCCGCATGCTCCGAGCCAGCAGATACTACTTCCACATCGAGATACTCTGTAGTGTAAAACCCTTCTAACATTGCATGCACCAACTGGCCCAGTCTCGTATATTCATTTCCATCAAATGGTATGAACCGCTTCCAAAAGCTATACCCGGTACCACTGTCAGTTCCACGCAACACTCTATCTAACTCAATCTGCACTTTCTAATCCTAGACTCTCTATAAGCTTACTCTCCACAAACGCAAGCTCGTCTTGTAACAAAGTAACTACTCGAAACAAAGTCTCTTCAATAATAGGAAGAGTAGATTCGTCCACATCCAGCTTAGTGACCAATCGATCATACAATCGCATCAGCTTTATGGATTGGTCGTAGCTCACCCCACTTCCCCACAATAGTGCCGAAACAGCTCCTCCCACTCCGCCTGACGTTCCAGTCTAATGTCGCCCCACTCACGCTTGTACTTACTCACCGCAGTTGACTCACAATATGTGAACAGCAGCTGCTTCGCACTCGGATAGTCCACCTGATTGATGAACGAGATAGCTTGAACTACATCCTTTGGATGCTCAGGTCTGCTCTCCAACACACATAGAACAGTTTGCCAAACAGCGCTGGGTGCACACCATTTGTATATCAATCGAGCTGTCTTGGATGTTCCGTTCTTTATTCGCTCAGGGAAGTAGATGATGATGTATCTTCTAGCACACCAGTTGTAATTGTAACAAACCCCGTTTGCACTTCCATTCCTTTTGACTGTAATCTCCATAACTGGAGCATCAAACACAATGTCAGTAGACCAAATAAAGCAACCCACTTTAAACGTCGACAAATACCTTTTATTCACAGCTCTCCCTCCTACAGAATAGTCAAATTAGCTACTTCCTTATCTTGATCGATATCCCAGCTCAAATCGTACTCTTGCTCTGGTCCCTCCTTAAACCGCATCGTCAAAGATATCTCGAAACCTTCTCTCCCCATCCGCATTGCGTGGTGAGCATCATAGTATCCAGGTAACACAGAACTACCCCTAAACTGATCATCAATATCCCTAGACCTATCCCACCCAGAATCCTTACCGTTGACGTGATGCACTACAACACACGACCTATTCAACCCGCGTATGACATTCAGTGCTTCTATGAACAATGTCATGTCACGTGTGTTGTTCTCATCTCCCAGATGACACATCGCCAACGGATCAAATACGATTAACTCAGTTCCATACTCTTCACATGATATCTGAATGCTCTTTATCCAATCTGCATTGTCCAACTTCACTCCACTCCTGTGAGCAATGCGCATCCTATCACCTACTTCTTCAGGCTTCACTCCAATCCCATTACAAAGCCACCTAAACCTATTCTGAAAATCTGTCCTGGAGCCTTCCTGTTCAACAAACATCACCGGCTTAGGCTCAGACACCTTGAGCTTATCGTACGACCTTCCAGAGGCCAGACAGAGCGAACAGAGCATAGTCCAATAGGTCTTCATAGACCGTTTCGGAGGTCCAGTAACTACTGTCACACTATCTGCTGGAAGGAAGTCTTTAATAAGCCATTTCCCCACAGTCGGCTTCTCCTCCAAAAATTCTACCAATGTCGGCGGCGCAAACTTAATCATTAGTGTATGCGAATGTTAGTACGAACCGGCTCCGAATCCATCAAAGTGCCAACCGCTTCATTTACCAATTTTATAGTCTTCACCAAGTCATCAGAAAGCTTTGACATTCTTTCTTCCAACAACAACATCCTCACTTCTATGGTCTCCATTTTACTGCGAAACATCATCATTCCCTCCTAACATGTGCCGCTCTGCGGCTTTTACCATCTCTCGAACACAGTGCTCCAAATGTTGCTCTGCAGCACGTACTCTATTCATGTGCCACGACAGCTCCTCACTGAGATCGACCCGAGTCGACCTGTACGCTTCTAGCAACCTTCTAAGGAACTTCCACATTCTATTTCCCTAATGCTACCAGAATACGTCCTGGGCGCATCAGAAAATTCAACAGACTTTATTTGACAGTCTTTCTCATCCGTGTACGCAAACCTGAATTGTCCACACCGACACACACGAATTTCTCTCTTCGCCAGCATAGTCATATTTCTGCCAGTGTCTATGTGAGTAAAACCCCATTGAACCTCCAATGTACCATCCAGAGGCAATTCTTGGTACTCCACTAAGGTCTCGTACACCTCTGAACACATTGGACATCGACGCCCTAGAAACATCTCGCCAGCCTCCTAACGAATTCCTTTACATGAAACTTAGTTATCCACCACCACTCCCACAGCTTGTACTTCAGCGAGACTTTACCGACTTCGCTGTACTTAAGCTTTGGCATCAGATTTCTCCACTCTCTCTGTCACAGCATCTATTTCAGCCCGCAACCAAAGTATTTCTCGGTGGATGAGGTGCAGCTCTTCATCTGGAAGCTCTCGCTGACTCAGGGTGTTACATAATTCCTGGGCCGCTAAAACTACAGACACCGCATGATCCTTCACCATCCCACTGTATGGCATCTTTATGCTCCTTTGCTAATTAAGCGCACTACCACCAGACGAACTACTGCCACTATCACTCTCCTCTAAAAGCTTCCTCAACTTGGCTGCATTCTCCTCCATCACTTCCCGCATTCTTTCATGCGACCACTCAGCCCACTGCAGCACAACATCGGTCATTGCGTGACGAACAGTGTCCTCCAGAAACTTCAAATCATGAAACTCCAACATCCTGGGGTGAATCTTTACCTCCAAAGGCATCAAATTCTCACCAAGAACTATCAACACCAAATCAGCTCCAACAGACGCTCTAAACTCTTTCATCAAATGCCCCAAACACATCAACAACATACCTGGTAAAACGCACGGCCTCCTCATCCAGCATTCTAGCTAGTTCAACAAGCAACTCCACATCACGAGGTCGGGTATTCCTACTACTCTCCAACGTCTTGTAACACCGCTTCAGTTTATCCAACATCACCGTAATATGGTACTTCGTACGATCTACTGAATCACTTTTAATAATCATGCAAACAACACCCATAGTAATGCAATGAAACCAGCAAGCCCAGCAGCTTGCAACCAAACCTTCAGCCTCGTTTCAAACAGCTTGATTTCTTGGACTGCCTTATTACACTCCATAGCTTCATCCAGGTACTGCGATATCAGCCTCTCAATCAACGCAACCTCTTCTGCATCAACCTTCATGACTGTTTTGACATTTTCTATCTTGTTACCCATTTGTCCAATCTCCTCTCTACGAAATCCGTCCACTCCAACAACGCATGACTTTTGGTCGTTACCCTCCTATATATGACATCCAACTCTTCGCGCTCTCTTTGAATTATCTCTTCAATCCTAGTAACCATTTTGTCAAAATCCACCATCACTCCACCTTCTTACGGATACACTCAGATCTTCATTCCACAAATGAACCACTCAGTTTCACCAGCTGTAAGATCAACCAACAGCCAACCACTCCAGAACTCATCCTTACGCAACAGCACCTTATGTCCTTGAGCCTTTAACTTCCTTGCCCTCTTCCGTGCATCACATTCCATAGATTGTTCCTGAACAGTCATTACTTGCTCCTCTTGTACTCTTCCACCTTGTTCATCAATGACTCAGCGCACTC
>JABAHS010012233.1_pt3 | contig 36643 bp, 35 predicted proteins | sample 7062111 | NCBI WGS metagenome assembly JABAHS01 (sample SAMN14534600, study PRJNA622989) | marine sediment metagenome | biome: marine biome [ENVO:00000428]; feature: marine pelagic biome [ENVO:01000023]; material: deep marine sediment [ENVO:00002113]; isolation source: pool of 4 deep marine... | reverse complement strand
CTGCCGCGAGTTCGAACACCGGAAAGCCGACGACGCCGAACATGTACTCGACGCCCTGCTCCTTGAGGCTCCGTGCGATGAGCGTAGTGCCGTCTACGGTTGCCATGATCCCTCCCTAAATCTTTGTCTGGTTCTCTGCAGCGGTCAGGGTGTGCCCCCAGGCCGAGTATAGCAAGGCCGCTGGCCGATCACGTCCATTTAGATCGTCTGCAGCCTGCGGGCTCGCAAGTCCCGGATGATCTCCCGGGCGGCGTTGTGCCCGGGCGCGCCCGTCACCCCGCCGCCTGGATGCGTCCCGGAACCGCACATATACAGGCCGCGGACCGGGGAGCGGTAGTCGCCGTGGCCGAGCACGGGTCGGGCAGAGAAAAGCTGGTCCAGGGACAACGCCCCGTGAAAGATGTCGCCACCCGTGAGTCCGAACTTCTCTTCGAGATCCTCGGGCGAGAGCACCATGGTGCCGAGGATGCTCTGTATGAAACCGGGCGCGTAGCCCTCCACCGTTTCGAAGACCGTTTGCGCGGCGGCATCACGGGCATCCGCCCACCTCTGGCCGTCGAGCTCCGGGGCGAACTGCTGGCAGAAGAGACTGGCGACGTGTCGTCCGGGTGGGGCCAGGGAGTCGTCCACCGTGCTGGGAATGAGCATCTCGATGATCGGCTCTCGCGACCAGCCGTGCTCACGGGCGTCGAAGTAGGCGCGCTCCATGTATTTGAGGCTCGGCGCCATGATGATGCCCGCACGGCTGCCCAGCTCCGGCTGATCAGGTGGAGCGCATTCGAAGCGCGGGAGCTGGCTCAAGGCGACGTTGATCCGGAAGGAACCCGACCCGCATCGATAGCGGGCGATGCGCGCTCTGAAGTCGTCGTCCAGCTCAGCGGGCTCGACAAGCCGCGTGAACAGCAGTTTTGGATTGAGGTTCGATGCCACGGCGCGAGCGGCGACCTCCTCCCCGTCCTCGAGCACGATGCCGTCTGCACGGCCGTTCCGAACACGAACGAGCCTCACGCCGGCGCCCGTTCTCACCGTCGCCCCCCGCGCGACCACCTCCTTCAGCATCGCCTGGGTGATGGCGCCCATGCCTCCGATCGCATGCCCCCACTGACCCTTCTGACCGTTGGCTTCGCCGAAGACGTGGTGCAATAGAACGTAAGCGGACCCGGGGGCGTAGGGGCTCGCGTAGTTGCCGACGACGGCGTCGAAGCCGAACAGCGCCTGCACGGGCTCCGACTCGAACCAGTACTCCAGGAGCTCGCCCGCGCTCTTCGTGAAAAGATCCAGCAGGTCGCGCCTCTCTGCAGCCGATAGGCGGCGCATGCGGTTGCCCAGTCGCAGAGCGCGCGTCACGTCTCGAAGCCCGCCGCCGGCGTTGGGCGGAGTTTCGAGAAGCATGCCTCGGAGCAGCTCCGCCCCGCCGTCGAGCATGGCGTAGTACTCGGGAAGGCGTTGCGCATCGGTCCGGGAGAACCGGGCGAACTGGTGCTGGGTTTCCTCGAGGGTGGCACCTGTGCGCAGACAGTTTCCATCGGGCAGCGGCATGAAGTTCGAGTACGGCCGGTTGACGATGCGCAGGCCGTGCTCGGCGAGCCTGAGGTCCCTAATGATCTTCGGGTTGAGCAGGCTGACCGTGTAGCTGGCCACGGAATTGCGGAATCCGGGATGGAATTCTTCGGTGACGGCTGCGCCGCCCACCACCTCGCGCCGCTCCAGGACGATCACGTCCAGGCCGGCGCCGGCCAGGTAAGCGGCGCAGACGAGCCCATTGTGGCCGGCGCCGATGATCGCTACGTCGTACGTTGTCATGTCCTGCGCCGCCCCGGTGAACGGGCACTGTAAATTCTAGCCCCCGAACGGTACACCACTGACGGCCTGCTGGAACGTCCAGCTGGTGAACGCGGCGTAGAGCAGCGCCAATGCGAGCACGGCGACGTTTGCCGGAGCGCGGCCCACGCTGGAAGGAATCAGGGTCGCCAGAGCGGGGACGATCTGCATGGCGTGCATTCCGAAGAAATGCGGGACCCGGAGATCTCCTCCGTCCTGTGACCAGTTGACCAGCCACAGGCCGTCGGCATCCGACGATGTGCCGCCCACCCAGTGGCCGGTCTGTGCACCCAGGTACGCTCCGAAGCCGCCGCCGAGAACGAATGTCAGGACCAGCCCCAGGCCGACCGCGAATGGGTAGGTGTTCGACATGCCGTGCACGCGCAGGATGACGGCGCCCATCCACAGGCAAACGGCAACCAGGATGACCGCCCCGCCCCCCATCAGGGCGTACATCGTGCCGTGGAAGGCCGTCGAGAAATTGAAGTGCGACGCCTGGCCGAGAGCCGCCTGCCCGGTGATGTAGGCCATCTCGAGGACGGCGCACCCCACAGGTATCCAGCTGAGCCAGCGCCCGGCTGCCGTGGCGAAGTAGCCGCCGGGCATGAGTGGTGCGAACCATGCCAGCGTTGCGAAGTACACGGCGAGGGATAGGGAGAACTTCAGGGGTTTGGCCCAGACGCTCACGCCGTTCAGGGTGCGCTGGTCGAGGGATAGCATCAGCAGGCAGATGACGGCCAGTGCGGCAAAGCCCACAGCGCACTCGAACCACAGCTCATGGCGGGCGCGAAGGCCCCCGAGCAGCAGACGTTCCCCCTTCAGCAATTTCCCCGCCGACGCCGGCTGCCGCGCTGTTTCGCTCACGGGCTCTGCTCTGCTGCCTCGTTTGCCAGGGCTCGCCGTCCGTACTTGATGGCGAAGTAGAGAGCGAGGCCAGCGGGGCCTGCCATGAAGGTCAAGACCAGGCAGGGCACCAGGAACAGGTGAGGGATGCCTTCTTTACGGGAGTCCGTCACCTCCCAGGAACCCACGAAGAGATCGAACGCCAGGTAATGAATCCACCCGGCGAGGAGCAGTCCGTCCACCGTGAAGAGCGTAGCGACGCCCGCCAGCGAGCCGAACCCGCCGCCCTCGGGCGTGCTGCCGACGTGGCCGATCATGAGCCCGATGTAGACCACGGCGATGGCGACGGGAATCAGCACCCGAGCCAGAACGTGCACCACGAACCGCCGGCCCGGGAGCAGTATCAATCCGGCCCACCCGATCATCGCGAGCGCGTTGGTGGCAGAAAAAATGTCGTCCAGCATGGCCGTCCTCCTCTTCGGTAGGCCGTTCGGTTGGTTTCCGATTCTCCGGGCAGGGATGGGCGATCTCAACCCGTGAGAATACGGGCTGCGCGGCGACACGTCAGGCATCGCGAGTTATTCCCGTTGCCGTGCGGTTCCGGTTGCCGGGCGACCGGGGCCACGACCATGTCTGCGCTCGGCCCTGCCGGACGCGCTGCGTGACAACCTGGCCGCGATGCCGGAATTCGAGACGGTGGGGGATCGGTGCGTCCGTATCGTGGCGCCCGACATGGACCTCGGCTTTCGTCGGGTGGCCGATCTGGGCTACGGCAACCGTCCGGGACTGACCCGTTACTGATATCACCCGCCGTTCGAGCAGGTCATCAGGGGGCAGCGTCGCGCGAATCGGCAAAAGGCTCCGTAACTGGCGGTTCAACGACCTGTTCGGCGTTGAGCAGTCTGTTGTGGTAGATTCAGCGAGCGCCTGCGGTACCGGCGCGCGAAAAACAACGCAGTAAACGTCAATTCACAGTGAGGGGAGCTCGCTAATGAGTATGAGTGCTGTAAACATTATTCGGATCGTTGCGCTGGTTCTGGCCGTTGTTGGTGCGTTTGTCGCCATTCCCTATGCCGCCGCTGCCCTGGTCATTCTTGGCCTGGTCGCCGGATTCATGGGGGTGGACGAGGATCGTCGCCTGCTGGTGCTGGTGATGGCCGTGGCGTTGGCGGTGGTGGCCGACGGGTTAGGTCCAATTCCTGCTGTTGGTGATTACCTGACCGCTATTCTGACCAATCTCAGCGGCGTGTTCGATGGCCTGGCCGTGGCGGTTATCCTGACCGCGATCTACGAGCGCATCACCCAGGGGTAGCGCTTTAGCCGATCTCGCGGGCGCTAGCGGATCACTCATCTGCGTGCCCGCGGAATCGTCTTGCCGGTGGCGCCCCCGTCAGGGTCCTGGTCAGGTCTCCCCGGGGACGTCACCCCAATCGGCGAACAGGGCGTCGTGCAGGGCGTTGAGGCGCCCCTCGCCAAGCCGTATTCCGAGTTCCCGCTCTAAGGTCTGCAATCCTTCCTGTGCGACCTTTCGAAGGTCCCGGCCATGATCGGTGAACCTCACCACTTTCTGCCTGCGGTTGGCCGGATCCGGCTCCAGCGTGACCATGTCCTTTGCCATCAGCTCTTTCAATCCCTGCCGGATGGCCTGCTTGCTCACGCGCAGGCGGCGAGCCAGGTCCGACGGGCTGTCCACGCCCTCGGCGATGTAGACCATCATCATGGACTGAGCTCGAGGGAGCGAGATCCCCGCATGCGCCTTCATGTAGGCCTGCAGCCCGTCGTCCAGCCAGTAGGTCGCGTGGACCAGCTCGCGCAGCAGCGCCGGTCCGGATGCCTTGGCCGGCTCCGGCGGATGCGCGCCGCCGTGGCGAAGGTTGCCGTCCTTAGTCAGCTGCTTTCTCACCGCCCTGCCAGGCGGCCCCCGCCCAGTCGGCAGCCTCGCCCTCGGCGGGAACGGGTACCTCGCGGATCCGCTCCGGAACGTCGTCGTACTCCAGCCGCAGGGCTTTGCAGCACACGGCATGCAGGTTGTAGCCCATGACGTGGTAGGTGAGCTCCAGAATGTCCTCGTCCGAAAGGTGCGCGTGGAGCTCGTCGAACAGCGCGTCGGACGCCCGCCCCCCCTGGAGGATGAGCGCGTCCGCCCAGGCCAGCACGGCCCGCTCCGCGGGGTCGAAGGCGTCTGAAACCTCCCAGTGGGGAATGGCGGCAATCTGCTCCTCACCGATGCCGAACCGCCGGGCGGCTTTGCAGTGCTGGGAGAAGACGAACTGGCTGCCCTGTGTGTAGCCGGCCCGCATGATGCCGAGTTCCCTGAGCTTGCCGTCGAGCTGGCTGATGCTCTTGTCGGCGAACATCCCGAACATGCCGAAATGGCTGGTGGCATGGTCGAAGACATACGGGACCAGGGCGAACACCGTCCACCAGTTGCCCGGCGTGCCGGTGGCGGTGCCCGGCTCTGCCACCGGGTCCCGATCGCCGAACAGCGCATCGTAGTACTTGCGTACGTTCTCCGGCGCTTCATCTCGCGAAACCTGTCTCAGTCTTGGCATTTGGATCTCCCCCTTCGCATATCCGATCAGTCGAAAAAATCCTATTGACAACGCTGGCGACAGTCAATGATATTGACTGAGTCCGCGTTACCACTAAGACGGTCCGGCAGCACGCCGGCAGGAGGAGGGAGAAAATGTCGAGCAACGAAAAGTTCGAGATTCGGGGAATAAACCACATCGCCCTGGTCTGCCGCGACATGAAGAAGACCGTGGATTTTTATTCGGGCACTCTCGGCATGCCGCTGACGAAGACCATCGAGCTGCCGAACGGCATGGGTCAGCATTTTTTCTTCGACATCGGCAAGGGCGACTCGCTGGCCTTTTTCTGGTTTCCCAATGCCGGGGATAGCCAGCCGGGCGTTACCCATGCGCCGGAACTCGTCGGCCGCGGCGACATCACCTCGGCCCACGCCTCGATGAACCACCTGGCGTTCGACGTCCCGGAAGAGCGTATCGAGGAGTATCAGCATAAGTTGGAAGCTGCCGGTATCGACGTGACCGCCGTGGTCAACCATGACGATTCGGAAACCCAGGCGAGCCCGACGGTGACGGACTCGACGTTCGTGCGCTCCATCTACTTCAAGGACCCGGACGGGATTCTGCTCGAGTTTGCCGCCTGGACCCGGGAGCTCGACGAGCGCGACGTCAACTGTGAGCCCATGAGCGTAGATTGAGCGGAGACGCGGGGCGCGCGCCCCTGGGCTACGCCTGGTACGTCGTCGGCGTTCTGCTTCTCGCGCAGACCTCGTCCTTTCTCGACCGGATGATCATGGGCCTCCTGGTGGGGCCCATCCGGGAGACCTTTCAGATCTCGGATACCCAGTACAGCCTGCTGGCCGGTCTGGCGTTTTCGCTTTTCTACGCCGTCATGGGCCTGCCGCTCGCGCGCATCGCCGACAGCAGTAGCCGGCGCAACCTGATCGCCGTGGGCATCGCGGTGTGGAGCGCGATGACGGCCGTTTGCGGCCTGGCGCGCGGTTTCTGGGGCCTGTTCGTTGCCCGCGTGGGCGTGGGTGTCGGGGAGGCGACCCTGGCGCCGGGCGCGTACTCCATGATCACCGATTACTTTCCAAGGGGCATTCTCGCCCGCGCGCTGTCGGTCTACATGATCGGGGTAACCCTCGGGTCGGGATTCGCCTACATGCTGGGCGGGGCGGTGGTGGCCTATGTGGAGGACATGCCCCAGGTGGCGCTGCCTCTTCTCGGCGAGGTTCACGGCTGGCAGCTCACCTTCTTCATCGTCGGTCTGCCGGGGATCCTGGTCGCGTTGCTGATGGTGCTCACGGTTCGCGAGCCGCCGAGGCAGGGCGTGACCGCTGGTGCCGACGCCTCGATACCCCTCCCCGAGGTGGTGAGCTATCTCTGGCAACGGCGCAGGGCCTACGGCGGGCACATTTTCGGCATATCGATCTTCATCATGGTCGTGTACGCGCTCAATCTCTGGGGCCCGAGCTACCTGATCCGCACCTTCGGCTACAGCCGCCCGGAAGCCGGGTGGATCTTCGGTATCGTGATGATCGTCGCGGGGACCGCAGGCCTCCTGCTTGCCGGCACCCTGGCGGACGCCTGGATGCAGCGCGGCACCCGGGACGCCTACGTGCGGACGATTCTGGTCAGCATCGTCTGCATCACTCCGTGCGCCGTCGCGCTTGGCTTCATCGAGAATGCCGCGCTGGGAATTCTCTTCATCGGCCTCGCGGTTTTCTTCTCCGCTTTTCAGGGCGGAATCGCGGGCGGCACGCTGCAACTCATGACGCCGAACCGGATGCGCGGGCAGGTCACGGCCGTTTACCAGCTTGTTGCGAACCTCATCGGTCTGGGGTTGGGGCCGACGGTGGTGGCTGCCACCACGGACTACGTGTTCGGGTACGACGAGGCCATCGGCAAATCCATCGCGTTGTCGGCGGCCGTGCTCTGCCCGGTCGGTGGGCTGCTGCTGTGGCGCAGCCTCTCGGCCATCCGTGGGCAGCTCGAAGAGCAGATGTGAGCCTGCTCGATTGGCGCCGGCGAGAAGCCCGTCGAGCCCCTTGGGGCCCGCTCAAGGCCCGGCCAGGTCGGCCCTGACGAGATCGCGGCCCCTGACCATGTTGGCGAGCTTTGCGAAGGCGACCTCACGCGGCAGGTACTTCATACCGCAATCGGGAGCGACCACCATGCGCTCGGCGGGCAGGAACTCCAGAGCCGACCGGAGTCGTTCCGCTACGGTTTCCGCGGACTCGGCGTTTTGGTCGCGCAGATCCAGCACGCCCACGTGCACTTTCTTGTTTGGCAGGCCCTGGAGCAGGTCCATCTTCAGGCGCGGTTGCGCGCACTCGATGGAAATCTCCTGCGCGCGGCAGGCGTCGAGCTCATCGAGAAACGCGTAGCCGGCCGGCTTGTCCGCGACGTGCTTTCCGTAGCCGAAACAGACATGGAGAACGGTTGGTCCGGCCGCGCCCGCCAACGCCCGGTCGATGGCAGCCACGGCGTACTCCCGGGCTGCCTCAGGCCGCGCCTGCACGTACGGCTCGTCTAGCTGGACGATGTCCACGCCCGCGGCGAACAGATCTCGCAGCTCTGCGTTGACGGCGTCTGCGTACGCCATGGCCAACGCGCCATCGTCGGGGTAGAAGTCGTTGTGAGCCTGCTGGGCCATGGTGAACGGGCCGGGCAGGGTGATCTTGATGGGCCGATCCGTGTGCTGCTTTAAAAACGCGATGAACGGCGCTTCCACGGGTTCCCGGCGACTGATCTCCCCCACCACACGCGGCACGGGAACCGTCTTGCCGGTCCGGTCCACGGCCTCTCCGGGTCTGTCGAGGTCCACGCCTTCCAGAGCGTTGGCGAATCGGTTTGAGTAGCTTTCCCGTCGCATCTCGCCGTCGGTGACGATGTCGACCCCCGCGCGGTGCTGATCCTCCAGCGCGACGACGGTGGCGTCGTTCTGAGCCTCGACGAGATCATCGGCAGGGATTTTCCACAGCTCGTTCAGCAGCACGCGCGGCGGCAGGCGCTGGCCGAGGCGTTCGCGGTCGATGAGCCAGGCGGGTTGGGCGTAGCTGCCCACCAGGGAGGTTGGTAGCAGCGGCAGCGGATTCATCGACGTCGCTCCGGCTCGGTGAGGTTGGCGAAGGTTGTGGCGAGAACCCGCCTGGTCGTCTCGATGTCCTTATCGCTGATCCCGGCAAGGGCGCGTTCGTTGACCTGAACCACCATCGGGATCAGCTTGTCTCGGAGGCATTGGCCCTTTTTCGTGAGGAACACGTGGACTTTGCGTCGATCGTGCCGGCTGGGTTCCCTCGTGACCAGGCCGCTGCGCACGAGTCGATCTACGGCCCGGACGGTGGTGGCCTCGGTGGTGCCGGCCAGCTCGCTGAGCTCGCGCTGAGTGACGCCGTCGGCGTCCCACAGCACGCGGAGAAAACGCCACTGCCCCGAGCTCACCCCGTATTCAAGGGTCAGCTTCTCCAGCGCGCGCGAGAAGGCACGGAAGTTGATCCTAGACAGGTACCCGACGCTGTTGAGCGGGTCGAGATAGGTCGTCTCGTCCGACGCGCTCACGGGTGGTACCAGATGGGTGAAGACCAGGCCCGTTCGCGGATGTTGCGGTTGGCACCCGGATGGTCTTGGCAGGAGCCCGTCTCGGCGCACAAGAGCTTTGTCCATCTCGGCGACGGCTGCTCCAGAACCCGGGCGTACCAGTACGCCGGGGCATCCGCTGCGAATCCCTCGTCCTGCCAGGAGATGCAGACCGCGTTACGGCCCTCGGCAAACGTTGCGATCGTGTGGGTCGACTCGACGACCCCCTCGTCGCGCAGCTCCCCTTTGATGATCTGGACGGCATGCAGGAGAACCCGATCGCGGCCGGCCTGAACGGTGAATACGGGTTGAGCGGGGTTGCTGGCGGAAGGCGCCGCGGGCAGGGTTTCGCCCATGAACGTGTCGTATCGCACTGCGGAAGCCTCGCAGGCGCCGCTCTGCGTCACGCCGAAGCGCAGCTTGATTCGCGGCCCGCTGGTGGCGTAGGCGCTTCGCGCCTTGAGCGCATCGAAAATCCCGGCGCGGGTGTTCTCTTCCGCCCAGACGGCCACGAGCCCGCCGGGGTTGTAATTCGGAAGGGAGAGCCGCTCCTCCCCGGACAGCCAGAGCGAGGCGACACCTCCCGGGTAGCCTGCCTCGCTGACGAGACCAGGGGTGCCGAAGTGCGTGTCGGTGGAGCCGATGGCCCCCAGCATGAAGGGATTGAGCCCGACCTCGCTCTTGGCGTACGCCGTTATCCCGCGTGCCAGGAGGCTTCGATAGTAGGTCGATCGCATGCGGCGCCAGGATTCCTCGGGCGGGATGTCTTCGGGACCGGTCAGCCGATTTTTGGCGGCGTTGTCGGTCAGGCGCTCGAAGGCGCAGTCAGCGCTCGCATCCTCCGGATTCCCCGGCAGGCACTCGCTGTTGCCCTTTTCTTGATGTATTTCTGCCAAGCGCTCGAAGCGCGCGCGCGCAACAAGGTCGGCGCGGGTCGCGCTCTCCACGTCGAAGGTCGGGCCGCCATCGGCCCAGTTGATGTTGTGCGGAATCGTCAGCACGTCGCAGCCGTCCTCGGCCCGGCAGTGGGCGTCCAGCTGGCGCCACAAGGCGGTGACCTCGGGGAAGTGCACGTAGTCGGCCACCCGGTTCGGAACCTGGTCGCTGCGGAAGATCACGTTGCGGTGCCAATGCCGCCCACCCGGCGAGGCCGTCCACTCGTAGCCGATGAGGGCGGTGTAGGCGCAGGGTGCGTTTGCGTCGTTTGCGGCCTGCCGCGTACGCCGCCACTGACCGATGCTGGCGGCGGCGCAATCCACGCCGGCCTCCTTGCACACGGCGGCCGGCTTCGGCGGGACGTCGCTGACGAGTGGAAGCAGGTAGTCGTTGAAAACCGTTCTCGAGTTGCTGGGGTCCTGGCCGCTGCGGATGGCTTGGCAATAGGCGTCGTCCCGGTAGAGCGGATCCGTGCAGATGTACATCACGTCGTAGGTTTCCGCGTGGTCGGTTACCGCCATGAAGTCCAGCGGGCGGTCGATCGCGACGATCTCGCCGTTGGCCAGCCGCAGGGGCTGGCCGCGGCCGAAGGCGTAAGCCTCCTTCGGCGTGGCGATGGCGCCGAACGCGTAGGCGTCCAGGGAGTACGCCGTGTGAACGTGCAGGTCGCCCCACAGGAGCTGTGATTGCCCGGGAGTCGCGTTCTCGCAGGTGCCTGCGGCTGCGTTTGCGGCGGCGGCGAGACAAGCCGACAGCAGCGCAATCGCAGGCAGTCGGGTCGAGGGTGCAAACAGCGCGCCGTTCATGAACGCGCGCGCAGCCAGTCGGTGATCATGTCCGCGACGCCGTCCCTGGCGTCGGCGGGGCTTTGCAGGTAGTGATCGCCGGGGATCATTTCCAGGTGCTTGTCGTCGGATCCCAGGGCTTCGAAGATGGCTTTCGCATCGCTCGGAAAAACGCCCGTGTCGCCGGAGCTCTGGACGACCAGGGCTGGCTGCGTGATCCGGTTCAGATGCGGTGCTCCCCGGCAGTGGGAGTCCTTCAGGCTCCACATTGAAAGCCAGGTTCTCAGGGTGTTGGTCAGCCCGATGCCACGGGGGCTGAAGTTGGCCGCCTTGGGGTCTCCGGCGTAGCAACGTCCGACCTCGCGCTCTGACGGGTCCAGGGTGCCGTCCATCAGCCTCAGATCCGCCCAGGTCCTGTACAGGTTGAACGCGCGGTCGAACATGCCCAGGCCCGCCAGGCGGGCGAGCTCCGAGTGACACCAGTCCGTGATGCGGTCGTTGCGATCCTTCTGGGCCGCGCGATAGCGTGTCACGAACTCGGGCGAGTAGGGAGGGCCGTTTTCTGGGGCGTACATGTTGAGCGTCGGATCGATGCTCGTCGGGTCCGTCTCGTTCGTGACGGATGGATCGAACCAGTCAGTGAGCACCTCCGGCCGGCCGAGATGAGCGCACAGGGAAATGTACAGCTCGGCGGGAATGAGGTCGTGAATCGCATCGGGCAGCGACAAACCCGGGGTCGGTTCCATGGTGACGCCGAGCGCTTGGGACTGGTAGGCGCCCATGAGCGAGCCGCCGCCGGAGTTGCCCAGGATGACCACCTGCTCCGCGCCCGCCTCTTCCTTCAGCCAGCGCACACCGGCGCCGATGTCGATGAGCGCGTGCTCGAGGAGAAAGTAAGCCTCGGCACCCCGGAACCGCGTGTTCCAGCCGAGGAAGCCGTATCCCCGCGCGGCCATGAACTCGCCGAGATAGTGCTCGCTGAAGTCCACGTTGTAGTGAGTAGCGATGAGGGCCGTCTTCGGCGCGGAGCCGGTGGGTGCGTAGTAGAGCCCCTGACAGGGATTGAACCCTGCACCGTTGCGCGCGCCGGTCGGCGAGATCAGCGAGACGAAGTGACGCGACCAGTTACCCACGGATCCCCTTCCTGTACCCCAGGGAACAGAGACACTAAGTCATAAATTCTTAGCTTTCAAAGTTTCTTGAGCCGAGGTCCTGTCTGTGTAACATCGTTCGACGCTGGGCGGCTGCCGGGAGTCTATCGCGGGTGCCATCAATCCAGCGGAGCTCGAGGGACCCAAAGCGGCAACGAACCGAGGCGAGTGATCATGCAGGAACGCGATTTTGTCGAGAGCATCCGGGGGCTGGTACCGATGCTCGAAGCCCATGCCGCCGAGGCCGAGCGTGATCGCAAGCCCGTGGACTCCGTAATGGCGGCGGTCGAGGAGACCGGCGCGTACCGGTTCTTCGTCCCGAAGCGCTATGGCGGGTGGGAGTTTGGCCTGGATGCCTTCATGGACGTGGGCCTCCTGCTGGGCGAAGGCTGCGTGTCCACTGCCTGGGTGGTGACGTTCTGCATGGAGCACAACTGGCTGCTCGGTTTGTTCAATCAGGAGGCCCAGGACGAAATCTTCGGCGAGTTCCCCTACATCATCGCGCCCGGCACCCTCGCGCCGAGAGGAACCGCCGAGCCTATCGACGGCGGCTATCGTGTGAACGGGCGATGGCAGTGGGGGACCGGGGTGATGCACGCCAACTGGGTCATGGTGGGAGCGCTTACGCCGACGTCCGATCCGGAAAAGCCCGACCTGTGCATGTACCTGATTCCCCGGAACGAGGTCAGTGTCCTGGACACCTGGCACGTCGCAGGGATGGTTGGCACCGGCAGCAACGACATCGAGGTGAAGGACGTCGTCGTACCCGCCCACCGGATGCAGAGCGTGTCGGACATGCGTGACGGCGGCAGCCCGGGGGCATCGCTGCATGGCACCCCGACGTACCGGATGCCCATGATGCCGGTTCTAGGTCTCACGGCAGCGGCGCCGGCCGTGGGCGGCGCGCGCAAGGCGGTGGCGCTCTTTCGCGATCTGCTCGGCGAGCGCAACGTCTACGGGACAGCCGAGAAGCAGGGCCAGCGCGCGATCGCTCAGGCCCGCCTCGCCCATGCCCTGGTGGCTGTGGAGAACGCGGAGATCCTGCTGAAGGACACCGCTCGGAAGGTGATGGAGTGGGGTGAGAGTGGTGAGCGTTGCCCGGACGCCGAGCGCGCCCATCTGCGCCTGAAGATCGCCACGGTGGTGCGACAGGCCCGGGAGGTGGTGCGTCAGGTGGTGGAGGCCAGCGGTGCCGGAGCCCACTTTCTGGACAGCCCGCTGCAGCGGATCCAGCGGGATCTGAACACCCTTTCCTGCCACACGGTATTCGACATGGACGTCGGCGGCGAGCTCTACGGACGCCTGCTGCTGGGCCTGCCAGCCAACGCTCCGGTCTAGCGTCCGCCTTTCGATCAGCCGGTTTCCAGGGCGGCGATTAGATTTGCCCGCATTTCCTGCGCCACCGCCAGGTACGTGTCGAGGTCCTCGGGATCGATGCCGCGTGCCGCGAGGGCGTTCAGCTTGCCGGCCACGGGCAGCAGCTTCGGTTTCAATCGCTTGGCCTTCGCCGTCAGGAATACGCGCTGGCGTCTGCCGTCTTCCGGGTCCTTCCTGCGCGTGAGAAAACCTGCACGCTGCATGCCGTCCAGCATGATCACGGCGGAGGACTCGGTGAGGTGGGCCGCTCGAGCCAGCTCTCGCTGGGTCATGCCCTCTCTCTCCCATAGAACGCGCAGCACATACCAGTAGCCGTTCGTCAGCCCGTGCTGGCGCAGGTGTTGTTGCAGCAGCCGGTCGAAAGCCCGGTGGGTGGCCCGGGATTGGTAACCGTAGCTGCGATCGGGGTCGCTGGTGTGGTGTGCCATGTCAGTCCGGCCTGGGAATCTCGATGACTTCCCGCACCACCGTGTAGTCGTGGTATCCGAGGCGGGCCAGCTGAGCGAGAGCGAGGGAGTCGATGCGCCCGTCGACGATCAGCCTGTCGTCGATGTGGATCCCCACCACCTCTCCGATGACGAGATGGCTGCGACGTCCCGTCGGTCGGCTCGGCAGCTCTACGATGTCGAACACGCGGCACTCCAGGGCGGCCAGCGCTTCGCGCACGTATGGCGGCGCGACGACGCGCGACGCGGCTGGGGTCAACCCGGCCACGGCAAACTCGCTAGCGCCGTGCGGGAGGACGCGCGATGACTCGTTCATGGGCGCGGCCAGCGCTTCGGAGACGATGCTGGCGGTGAACTCGGGCACGTTCCTGACGTTGGCCAGGGTGTCTTTCGGGCCTCCGGCTGCGGTCTTCTCGTGGGGGGCGAAGGCCACGACCGGCGGATCCGCGGAGACCAGGTTGAAGTACGAGAACGGCGCGAGGTTCGGCGCGCCGTCGCCCGAGAGCGAGCCGATCCAGCCTATGGGCCTTGGCGCAACCAGAGCGTTGATGGGGTTGTGACCCAGCGGTTCGGGCTGGGGGGTTTCTCGCGGATCGTAAAACATGGCCGAACGTGGGCGTCGCTCAGAGCGTCGCGCGGTTGGTCGAGAACCCGTCGTGGGATCCAAGAATTCGGGCCGGCCGGGCCAGGTCCTCCTGCCACAGCAGCGACTCCATGTAGATGTTCAGGGGCTGATCCTGAATCGTCAGCTCGTAGACCGGCTCGCCTTCGTTGGACGCGTGGTTGTGAACGGCCCAGCCGGGTGCGGAGACCATGAGATCACCCGCCTTCCAGTCGTAGCGTTTGCCCTCGACGCGGCTGTAGCCCGAGCCGTTGAAGTAATAGTTGATGGCGGAGGAGACGTGGCGGTGGGGCTTGTCCACTATACCTGGCGGGCGGATTGTGATCGTGGCGAAGAAGTTCGGCGTGGTGCCGTTGAATCGTTCGGTTCTAGGGTTGAACAGCAGGTAGAGGCGGCGCCCGACGTAGCCGGCGCCCAGTGCCTCCAGACTGTCCAGATTTGCCTTGACCGTCCGCCATGGCCAGTGCAGCGCGTCGGAAGCCACCGACGGCGGGTTGATCAGCGTCTCGTAGGGCATCAGCGCCGCGCCGTCCTCACCGATGCTGAAGGTCTCCGGCCGTGACCCGGCAGCCTCTGGCACCGCTACGCCGCCGGACGGTTTGCTGGCCGCCGGCTCCTCCTGCGGATCTTCCTCCACCAGATGCACCCGCATCATCTCCAGCAGGGCGGCGTTGGAGTAGGTCAGCCTCGCCTGCAGCACGCGGGTGTCGTTGACGTGCCGGTAGGTGGCGTACGAGGGGTGATTCCAGGTGTCGTGCTGCCCGTAGCGGATTGGCCGGTCGCCGACGATGGCCGTGCCGCCGCCGCGTATGCAGAAGTTCACCTGGGTCGAGTTGTGGCGAATGGGTCCCGTTTCTTCTCCGGGCTTGAGAACGTCCAGGGTCACCTGAACCCCCGGGGTGAGGCCCCGCCCGGGATCCGGAGCGTTGGGATGGACGAACATCACCTGACGCCTTCCATTGGCCGGCCTCGGCAGATCCGCCAGTCGCTCGATCTCCTCGTCGATCATCTCCCGAGTGATGGTGACGGGCGGCCAGTCTCTGCCCGGCTTTGATCGAGCAGGGTCGACGGCAGCCAAAGGCTCCCCTGTACGATCGATGATCAGCGGCGCGGAGTCGGGCATGTACAGTCTCCCGGGCTGGAAGCGGGCGCGTTGAAATACTTTGATATCAAAGTAATATGTCGAGCGTCAACTGTGAGGCTGGCTCATGGATGTCGATGGCGCGGCGTGGTCGTGGCCCGGCGGTGGGGTTACCGAGGTCCCCTACGCGATCTACACGGACCCTGGGATCTTTGCCCGGGAGATGGAACGCATATTCGCCGGTTCCGGATGGGCTTACGTCGGGCTGGAGGCCGAGATCCCCGAGCCCGGCGACTATCTTGTCACCCGAATCGGCGACCGGTCCGTGGTGATCGCCCGGGACGAGGAGGGCGCCATTCACGGGTTTGCCAATCGCTGCGCGCACCGGGGCGTAAAGGTCTGCCGGCAGCGTCAGGGCAACGCGCGCCTCTTCGTCTGTCCCTATCATCAGTGGTCCTATGATGCCCGCGGCCGCCTGCGGGGAGTTCCCTTCATCAACGGCGTTCGGCAGCAGGGAGGAATGCCCGAGGGCTTCGCTCGCGAGGATCACAACCTGCCCGGCTTGTCCATCACCTCCCGCGGCGGCGTGATCTTTGCCTCGTTCTCGGCGACGGCGCCGCGGCTGGAGAAATACCTCGGCGACACGAACCTCGCTTACTTCGACCGGGTGTTCGACGGGCGGCCGCTGAAGGTCCTTGGCTACTCGCGACAGCGCATCCCCGGAAACTGGAAGCTCATGTTCGAGAACATCAAGGATCCCTACCACGCCTCGCTGCTGCACGTTTTTCTGGTGACCTTCGGGCTGTTCCGGGCGGATCAGCCTGCCCAGGTTCGCATGGATGCAAGCGGCGCCCACGGTCTTCTGATATCTCGACGCGGCGAGCAGCGAGCGACCGATGACACCCGGGAGATGTCCAGCATGAAGGACGACTTCGCCCTGGCAGATGCCCGTCTGCTGGACCCGGTCAAGGAGTTCGGGGACGATGCCACGGTGGTGATGCAGACCATCTGGCCCAACCTGATCGTGCAGCAGCAGTCCAACACCCTGGCGTTGCGACAGATACAACCGCTGGATCCCGGCCGCTTCGAGCTGCATTGGACGTTCTTCGGCTACGGCGATGACGATGAGGACATGACGCTTCGACGTCTCAGGCAGGCGAACCTGATGAGCTCTGCGGGTCTGGTTTCCGCTGACGACAGCGAGGTGATCAAGCTTGCCCAGGACGGGGTCGATCGGTATCGGGACGATGTGGGGATCATGCTCATGGGCGGCCGAGGCACCGACGACGAGAACCACATGGTTACGGAAACCGCCATCCGAGCTTTCTACGGGCACTATCGCCGAGTGATGGGCCTGTGACCCTTGCGGCGGACGAGCGAGCCGAGCTGGAGGACGTCTACGCCCGCTATGCGGAGCTGCTCGACGACGGGCCATTGGCGGAGTGGCCGGCGCTCTTCGAGGAGGAATGCCTGTACCTGGTGATCCCCAGAGAGAACTACGACCAGGGGCTGCCCCTTGCCATCATGCGCTGTGAGAGCAGGGGCATGCTGGAGGATCGGGTTCGGGCAGTGCAGGAAACGATCATGCACGAGCCGCGCCATTTGCGGCACCACATCACCAACGTTCGGGGCCTTCGCACCGAAGGCGGCGGTTTCTCGGTGACCGCCAACTACTCGATCATTGAGGTGCTGCAGGACGAGCTGCCGCGGATTCTCAGCGTCGGTCGCTACCTGGACGTATTGTCAAGGTCGCCCACGGGCAAGCTGATGTTCGCGGAGAAGCGTGTGGTTTTCGATTCGGTGCTCGTGCCCAACACCATCGTCTACCCGCTCTAGGGCCGTGCAGTGAGCCTCTCCCACCGGCTCCTCGATCTCGGCTTCCTGGCGGCAGAGACGCCTCGCACGCCGATGCACTTCAGCGCCTTGATGATCTTCGAGACGCCTTCCGACCCCGCTGGTTTTGTTGCCCGGCTGAGAGAGACGTGGCTTGATGAAGTGCCGCTGGCGCCCTTCGATCTGGTCCCCGTGCACGATCTGCAAAGCGGTTGGCTGCTGCCGCGTCTGGCCGCGGCGGACCGCGTGGACACGGCGCAGCACCTGCACCTTGCAACGCTTGGCGCCGGAGGTGGCGAGCGGGCGCTCCTGGCCCTTGCTGAGCGGCTCCACGTCGTCTGTCTGGATCGGCGCCGCCCGCTTTGGGAAGTTCACCTCATCACCGGTTTCGGCGAGCGCCGCTTTGCGATGCTCGTCAAGATTCATCATGCCATCTTCGACGGGCACGGTGGCCTCCGCCTCTTCGTGGAGAGCCTGGAAGATGCTCCTGGGGAGCGGCTGCCGGCGCCGTTCTGGGCAAGGCCCAGCGCGGCCGGTGCGGGCCATGGTGGCCTTGTGGGCCCTTTGGAAGCCGTTGGACTCCTCGCGCGTTCGGCCCGCGGGCTTGCCCGCAATGCCACCGTGGGCGCGCGCCACGTTTCCCGATGGCTGCTCGGCTCGGACCCGGTCGCCCCGCCTGCCTTCAGCGAGCCTGCCAGCATCCTCAATGGGCCCTCCAGCGGGCGTCGCCGGTTGGCGCACCTGGTCCTGCCGCTCCCGGAGATCGAGCGATGCGCCGCCGGGCACGGCGCGTCCGTCAACGACGTGCTGCTGGCTGCCTGCGGTGGTGCCCTGCGCCGTTACCTCGAAGCCCGCAACGCTCTGCCGGACCGCTCGCTCACCGCGCTGGTGCCGTGCTCCCTGCGGGACGCCGCCGGTCGGCTGCCCGCCGGGAACCGGCTGACGTTCATGCCCATGCCGCTGGGCACGGACATCGCTGAGCATGCGGGGCGCGTTGCCGCCGTCCGCGCCGGGGCCAGCGAAGCCAAAACGCGGCTAGGAGAACTGGGTGATCCCGGTGCCATGCAGTACGGCATGCTGATCAACGCGATGGCGACCCTGCCGAGACTCGCTCACCTGCCATTGCCGCCCATCACTCCGGCCAACCTCGTGGTCACCAATCTGGCCGGGCCACGGGCACCCTGCCATCTGGGAAGCGCGCAGATGCTCGAGATTTACGCCCATGCGCCCATGTCCGAAGGGGTAGGCCTGAACATCGCCCTGGTTTCCTACGCCGGTGAAGCGTTTATCGGACTGACCGCAGATCCCTCTCTGGTGGACGACGTGGACGAGCTCGCCGGGCTGCTGGCTCGGACGGCCTCGGCGCTGCTCGACGGGCCCCAGCCGAGCTGATCAAGTTTCCAGATCGACTTCACCGTCGACCCATGCCCGGATCAGGTGGTGGGCGATGGCGATGGGCCCCGGGACCTTCAGCTCCGGGTTGCTCTCCTCCATCGCGAGCCGGACGGCATCGCGGGAGAACCAGCGCACGTCGGCCATCTCGCTGGGATCGATGGTGATGTCCGTGCTCACGGCCCGACCGTGGCAGCCGATCATGAGCGATGAGGGAAACGGCCACGGTTGCGAGGAGTGGTAGCGCACGGTGCCGACTCGGACGCCGGCTTCCTCCTGAACCTCGCGGCGCACGGCCTCCTCGATGGATTCCCCCTGATCGATGAAGCCCGCGAGAGCCGAGTACATGCCAAGCCGCGACAGGCGCCCGGCAGCCTGGCCGAGCAGGCACTCGTCGCCATTGGTTATCAGCATGATGGCCACCGGATCGGTCCGGGGAAAGTGCTCGGCCCGGCAGGAAGCGCAGCGGCGGACGTGGCCGCCCCGGTCCGGCTCGCTGCGGGCGCCGCAAACGCTGCAAAACTGGTGGCGCTTGTGCCAGTCGATCTGGGAGCGGCTCTGGGCGACGATGCCGCTGTCGGCAACGGAAAGCAGCGTGCCTGCGGCCCGGCAGTCCTCGAAGCGCCAGTCCTCGTCCAGGTTGAGCTCGTGCGCCGGATCCCCGAGCTCGGAGACGTCGATGGCGAAGTGCGCAATGCCGTCCCGCAGGCCCAGAAAAATGGGTGGCACCCTGATGCGCAGCCGCTCGACCTCGCTGGACGTCAACCAGCCCAGCTCGGGCTTCGCCCCGCTGAGCAGCACGTTCAGCTTCGCGAAGGGCAGGTAGCGCGAAGCAGGATCGGCCTTTGCGCCGGCAAGCCAGTCGGGATCGCGGCGCAGCACGTCTGCGCGGTCCAGTGGATTGCCGGCAAAGATATGCATGAGGCTCACCGGTGTTCCGGATGAAGGCGTTGTGAATGAACGCGGAAGGTTAAAGACCTTGCAGGCATTGTGAAACCGCCGTTTGCCGCCCGTTCGAAAGCGATGCCGGCGAGCAGGGATTCGTGAAAGAGGTCACGGTATCGTGTCCGCGCATCCGGAACTCTACCTGTGGGTCAATGGTTTCTCTGTAGACGGATCGCCTTGCACCATGATCGACCGCACGATTTCCTGGATTTTCTACGGATTCGCCTACCTCTGTGGGATCGCGGCGGTTCTGATTCTGCTGATCGGCTTCATTGACTGGCTGCAGACGGAACGCTGGACCAATCTGAGCGTCCTGGAGTTCGGCTACGACGCCCACCTGGTCAGGGCGCGCTGGTTCATCAACAACCAATGGAGCTGGTGGCTCCACGACCTCATGCACCTCGTACCGCTGTACGCGTTCCTGCTGGCTCTGGCTCCGCTGTCCTGGGTGGCGGGCGCCTGGTTCAGCCGTCGGTGATTGCCTGACCGCGCCCATTGGCGGTCAGGATCCCCCCGTCTGCCGGTTGCGCAGGCGATAACGCCTCGCCGCGTCGGGCGTGTTTCGAATCTGGTCGATCTTTGCGCAGGTGTCCGAGCAGCAGCGGGCCGATGCGTAGGGGACGAACCAATCCCCGCAGGCGGGACATTCCGTCAGCTTGGACTCCGGCCGCGGCAGGGCTCCCTCCCGACGCTGCTCCATTACTGAGGCGATGCGTGGATTGGTCTTGAGCATCTCGCGAAATTCCAAGTCGCCGATGTCCATCAGGTCAAGAACCTGGCTGACGCTGAGGTGCGGGGACCGGAGCAGCAGAGCGCACGCCTTCTCCTCCAGTTTCTCCTGCTCATCCTTCTCGCTCACGCGAACAACGCTCCTTTGCCGGTAGACGACTCGTTTCGTGTTGGCGGGCCGGAGGGGTTGCCGGCCCGCCGAGCGCACGTCGGCTGCGCAATCTTGCCCCGATACGCTATCCCCGCCTACGGTCTGTTGCCTCGACGGTATTACGAACCCGATGAAATGCCGAGTTCCGCCTGGGCATAGTCACGTATAGCCACGTAGTTGGCCTTGCCGTTGGGGGCGCGTTCGAGGTCGTCTTTGGCCAGTATGCGTTTCGGCAGCTTGTATCCAGCGAGCTCACGTCGAGCGAATTCCCGCAGACCGATCTCGTCGAGGGCGTACCCGGGATTGAGGGAGACCACGGCGGTTATCGCCTGTCCCCAACGATCGTCTGGCAGCCCTACCACCAGGGCGTCCGCGACGGATTCGTGGTGCTTGAGCGCCTCCTCGACCTCCTCCGGATAGACCTTCTCGCCGGCGGTGTTGATGCAGTTGCTGCCGCGTCCCAGAAGCGTCAGCGAACCATCCGCCTCGACCTTCACCCAGTCGCCGGGAATGGAGTAGCGCACCCCGTCGATGACCGGAAACGTGCGCGCGGTCTTCTCCTGGTCCTTGTAGTAACCCACCGGAAGAAAGCCGGTCACGCCCACCATCCCGGTTTCTCCGGACCCGGGCGCGATCTCCCGAAGGTCGTCTCCGAAAACCTTGCAGCTCGGTCCCAGCGTGAACTTCGCGACCTCGATCTCCTCGTCCCTGGTCATCACCGAGGTGCCGAGGCCAATGGCCTCCGATGAGGAGAACGCGTCGACGAGCACGAGTTCGGGATTGTGGCGAAGCAATCCGGCCTTGATCGCGCGGGTCCACATGACGCCGGAGGAGCTGATGATCTTGAGTGACGAGATGTCGTACCGGTCGGGCTCGGCATCCAGGGCTTCGACCATGGGCCGGGCAAACGCGTCACCGACGATGGTCATGGAGGTGACCCCATGCTGCCCGATGGCGTCCAAGGCGCTTTCGGCCTCGTAGCTCCGACCCGGCAGGGTGACGGCCGTGCCGCCGTGGGCCATGGCGCCCACCACGGCCAGAAGCCCGGTGCCGTGCATGATGGGCGGCAACGGTAGGTTCACGGGCGAGGGATCCTGCTGGAGGCGCGCCAGATAACTTTCCAGGTCGGCAGACGGCTCGACGCCGATTCTCGGGTTTCCTCCGGCGCCGGTGACGCACCACAGGTCCTGGTGACGCCACATGACCCCCTTTGGCATGCCCGTGGTGCCCCCGGTGTAGAGAAACAGCATGTCATCCGGCGAACGGTCGATGCCGAGAGGCGCACCGGCGCCCTTGGCGACGAGTTGCTTGTAATCCAGGGTGTCGTCCAGTCCTGGGTGGCCGTCGGGCACCTCGATCCATTGCTTCACGCCCGGCAGCTGCTCGCGAATCGTGCCAACGTGGTGGGCGAACTCGGCGGCGTAGATCACTACCGTCGCGTCGGAGTTGTCGAGCAGGTAGACCAGCTCGTCGTCGACGTAGCGATAGTTGACGTTCACGTGGGTGAGCCGCGCCTTGAAGCCGGCGGCGATGCCCTCGCTGTACTCCGGTCGGTTGCGCATGTAGAAGGCGATCTTCTCGCCGGGCGCCGCGCCGCCGTCGAGCATTGCCCGGGCCAGATTGTTCGTCCGGCGTGAGAAATCCTGCCAGTTGACGACCCGGTCCCCATGGATCAGCGCGGCCCGCGATCCCGGCGTAATCGTATCGACCGCATCGAGCAGGTCGCCGTAGTTCCACGGATAGGTCATGCCGTCACGCTCGGTATGGATGATTTGATGCTCATTTGTCCCCCCCAGATCTCAAAACTGTCCCCGCGGACGTTGGAATACCCGACATTGCCATGCCATTCAAGGGTGTTAGGCTTTCGAGCCGGCCCTGCAGCCTCGATCGGCAGCGGGATGTTTGATCGCCCGGTCGTGGCGATCGGACCGGGAGGGAGGGAAGATCATGGAGGTCCGTACGTTGATGGCGCGGGCGGCCGCGCATTACGCCGAGCGGGAGGCGGTGATCCACGGCGATCGTCGGCTGACGTTTCGCGAATCCTGGCAGCGCTGCGTTCGGCTGGGCAACGGCCTGCTTGGTCTGGGGCTCGAGCCAGGAGATCGAATAGGCGTTTTAGAGGACAACTCGGTAGAGGCCGCCGACCTCTTCGGAGGGGCTGCGGTGGCCAACCTCGTGCGGGTGCCCCTGTACCCGCGCAACGGCCGCGACGCTCATCTGCACATGCTCGGCCACACCAACTGTCGGGCGCTGATCGTCAGCGAAGATTACGCGGAGGAGATTGCTGGGCTGGCGGACGAGCTGCCCGATCTCGAGCACGTCATCGTTCGCGATGCGGGCTACGAGGGCTGGCTCGGCTCCCAGTCCGACGAGGACCCCTGCCTGGCCATCTCCCGCGACGATTACTTCATCATCCGCCACACGGGGGGCACGACAGGCCTTTCCAAGGGGGTGGCATACACTCACAAGGCCTGGCTGGCTGCCGGGCGAGATTGGTTTTACGCCTTTCCTCCGGTGGAGCCGGGCGACAAGTGCCTGCACCTGGGGCCCATCTCCCACGGCTCGGGCTACCAGTACCTGCCAATCTGGCTCGCCGGCGGCTGCAACGTCATGGTGGACCACTTCGACACCCAGGAGACGTTGGATCTCATCGAGCGGGAAGGCATTGCCTACGGCTTCATGGTGCCGACCATGGTGAACGCCATCGTCCACGACAACACCTCCCGGGGACGGGATTTCAGCAGCCTGAAATGCCTGCTCATCGCGGCCGCGCCCATACAGGACGCCACGGCCCTGGCGGCACGGGAGGTCTTTGGCGACGTTCTCTACCAGGGATACGGGCAGACCGAGGTCGTGCCCGTATCCATGATGGGTCCACGTCAGTGGTTCGCCGAGGTGGAAGGCTCGACGCCGCTGCGTGCCTGCGGGCTGCCGCTGCCGTTCGCGGAGGTACAGATCTGGGACGAGGACGATCAGCCGTTGCCTGCGGGCGAGGTGGGAGAAATCGTAGCTCGCGCCGACGGGCAGATGGTCGGTTTCTGGAACAACCCCGAAGCGAGCGCCGAGCGCCTCGTGAACGGCTGGGTCAAGACCGGTGATCTCGGCAAGCTCGATGCCAATGGATACCTGTACGTCGTGGACCGCGCCGACGACATGATCATCTCCGGCGGCTACAACATCTGGCCCGCGGAGCTGGAGAACGTCCTGGCCAGTCATCCCGCCGTCGTCGAGGTGGCCGCCTTTGGCGTTCCCAACGAGAAGTGGGGCGAGTCGCCCTATGCCGTTTGCGTGGTCGCGGATACCGGGTTGGTCGGTGAGGCCGAGCTCATCGATCTGGTCGCCGCGGAGCTCGGCAGCTACAAAAAGCCGGCCGGCGTGACCATCACCACCGAACCCCTGCCCAAGAGCCCGGTGGGCAAGATCAAGCGCAAGGACCTGCGCGAGCCCTTCTGGGAGGGGCACGAGCGACGCGTATCCGGCAGCTGACCGCTCTCGGGACCGGTCCCGGACCTGGAATGCGCCTTAAGAGTCGACGGGGGGCTTTGCCCGCAAGCGCTTGGTGGTCCCCCGCTTCCGCTTGGTGTCCATCCGCCGGGCCCGCTCGGCGCTCGGCGTCCTGGTTGCTATGCGGTGCCGGGGCGCGCGCTGTGCCCGCTCCAGAAGCTCGGCCAGCCTGCGCATGGCATCGGCACGGTTGCGTCCCTGGGTGCGGAATCGGTCGGCAACGATGACAAGCTCCCGGCGACGGTTTACCTGCCGGCCGGCGAGCTTCTCGAGGCGTAATCGCACGGCCCTTGGGAGATTGGCGCGATCGAGATCCACCCGAAGCTGTACGGTCGTTGCGACCTTGTTGACGTTCTGACCGCCCGCTCCGGGGCTGCGCACGAACCGCTCAGAGCAGGCCTCGGCAGGAATCTGAGGGGGTCGCTTGATTGCCATTCGCGCAGCATATCAGCCCGGCAGCCAACCTCGGACGGGGGGATTTGGTCAAAGAATGACGGTTTTGCTTGGCTCACCGGGCACTTCGCGCACGAGCCTGGGGACGAGATACCCGGGAAGGCGCCGACGCAGACTGGCGATCAATGCTTTCGCACGCGCCTCCGTCACGTCGAAGTGCGCGGTGCCGGCCACCGGATCCAGCAGATGGAGGTAGTAAGGCAGCACCCCCGCGTCAAACAGCTTTTCGCTGAGCTGTGCCAGGTCTTCCTCGTTGTCATTCACTCGATGGAGGAGCACCGACTGGTTCAGCAGCTGAGCGGTGGCGGCCTTGAGTTCCAACAAGGCGCTTTGCACGGCACCATCGATCTCGTTGGGATGATTGCAGTGCACGACCATGACGATTCGCAATCGTGTCCCGGTCAGCACTTTCAGCAGCTGCCTGTCGACGCGCTCGGGGATCATGATTGGAAAGCGGCTGTGCAAGCGAAGCGTGTGGACGTTCTCCATCTCTTCCACGGCGCGCACCAGCTCCATGATCGCATCGTCGGTCAGCGTCAGCGGGTCGCCCCCTGAGAGGATGACTTCCGTCAGCTCTGGCTCGTCGCGAAGTGTGGCAATGGCGCGGGACCAGCGTTGCCGCGAGGCGAGCTGTTCGGCGTAGGGAAAGTGCCGGCGGAAACAGTACCTGCAGTGAACGGGGCAGGCGCCGGTGGCGATCAGCAGCGCGCGCCCGGAATACTTACGAATGACGCCATCGCTTGCGAAACGCATTTCTGCGAGAGGGTCCCGGTCGAATCCCGGAACCGTCTCGCGCTCTGACGAATCCGGAAGCACCTGGCGCAACAGGGGGTCATGCGGATCGCCCTTGCGCATACGTGCAACGAACGAACGTGGAACGAGCATGGAGAAATCCGTCGCACCGTCTAGCGCGGACACGGAGCCAGGGTCGAGCTGAAGAAAGGCGATCAGGTCCCGAGGCGTTCTGAAGGCGTCGCGAAGCGCGTGCTGCCAGCCTGCTGATGGTGATGGCTGTTCGTCCTCTCGGGCGGCCTGCCCCGCCGGATCGAATGGCGCTGCGCTTTGCTTCATCGGGTCCACGTCCTATCCGAGTATCTCCCAATCCTGCGAGGTCGCAAAGAACCCCTTGGCCCCGGACAGGTCGGTTTGGCGCGCCGCTCGGTCAAGCGCTTGCGCTTCCGGGCGGCCGTCGGGGCCGAGTGAACGCGTACAGGATGGCCCCGCTCGCGATGATGCCGAGACCCCAAAGCCCTTCCACCGGGCGTTGAGCGAGGATGTAGGTGAGCGTCCAGCCGGTGATTGCGAGAAAGATGAGCGGTGGTAGCGGGTAGCCCCATACGCGGTATGGTCTTGGCAGGTTCGGGCTGCGCCGACGCAGCACGAATATCCCCAGCACGGTGAAAAAAGTACTCACGCCCAGGGTGAACCCGGCGAACACGAGTATGGACTCGAAAGAGGCGGTGAGAATGAAGAGCAGGGTCAGGCCTGCCTGCACCATCACAGCAACAGCCGGCACCCCGTCCGCGTTCACCTTTGCCAGTACCTTGAATGCCTGATGGTCCTCGCCGATCACCTGCAGAACCCTGGGACCTGCCATGATCATGGCGCTGGCCGTGGATATCAGAAGCAAGGCCAGGATGACGGCCATGATGGCCGCGCCGTTCGGGCCGAAGGCGTGCTCGGCGGCGACGTAGCCGATCTCTAGCCGCCCCATCATGTCCTGGGCAGGCGCGACGTACAGAAAGGTGACGTTCAGCAGCAGGTACAGCAGCATCACCACCACGGTTCCCTGGAGCAGGACGCGAGACAGCGTCTGCTCCGGCCGGTCCAGCTCGCCGGTGAGGTAGGTGGCCGCGTTCCAGCCGGTATAGGCGTAGTTGACGTAGATCAGAGCCACCGCGAAGGCGCCGCTGGTGAGCAGCGTTCCGTCGCCGGCCCTGGGTAGCAACGATATCGCCTGGGGCTCGTCGACCAGCAAGGCAGCCAGCAGGCAGAAGCCGAGGATCAGCAGGATCTTCACGGCCGTGAACGCCCGCTGCACCCTGCCGCTGGAGCGACGCGAGGTGGCGTGGGCGAAGGTGAGCACCCCGACGAGCCCGCAGGCCAGCCATGCGGGCGACAGCGCGGGGAATACTGAGGCCAGATAGGTGCCGAAGGTAATGGCGGCGAGAGCCGTGGGCGCGGCAAAGCCGATGGTCGCCGAGATCCACCCGGAGACGAACCCGACGCCCGGGTGGTAGATGCGTCCCAGGAAGTTGTACTCGCCGCCCGAGCGCGGCAGGGCCGCGCCGAGCTCTGCATAGGTCAACGCGCCGCACAGTGCTGTCAGGCCGCCAACCACCCAGAGCATCAGCAGGACGAACTCGGAACGAATGTCGGCCAGCTGAAAGCCCAGGCTGGTGAATACGCCGGTGCCGATCATGTTGGCCATGATCACGGCCGTGGCTGTGCGCGCGCTGAATTTCATGAGCCGCTGGCCTCAAGGAGCCGGCGTGACGGGACCGCCGCGGTCAGCGCCGGTCCAGGCGATAGATCTTGCCGGTGTCGACCCAGCCGTCGTCGTCGTCGACGTCGTACTTATCCAGGTAGGCCCTAGCGACTCGCCGACGCTCGGCCATGTCGGTGACCGCAGAAGCTTTGAGCGGGTAGATGTCGCCATTGGTCCGAAGCCTGACGCGCGAATCGCCGTCGATGCACTCGGTCCACCTGGTGCCGTCTTCCCCGGTGGCCACATAGACGTCGGCACCGATCCCGACCGCCCAGACGTTGACCGAGTACGGGTCAATGGGATCGGTCTCTATCTGCACGGTATCGATGGCTTTCAGAAAGGACCATTCCGTTGGTGGTACCTTCTCATCGCCGCTGAGCTCGCCACCAGCGAATACGATGAAGGGTTCTGCGCACCCGCTCAGGAGGACGAGCATTGCGCCTGTGAAACCGAGACGTACCATGGCCTGACCTTCAGGAAGACGGCAATTAGGGCGAATTCTCGGCCGGCTGTAAACACATTTCTCGCCGTTGGTGACTCGCGGGCCGTATCATCGGGCCACGCAATCGCCAACGCGTCGGAGGCCCTCGAAGTGCGAGCGATGCAGCTAACGGAGCCTGGCGGTGCGTTCCGCCTGGTGGATCTGCCCAAACCTCGACCCGCGGCGGGTGAGGTTCTGCTGGCCGTGCACGCCTGCGGCGTCTGCCGGACCGATCTTCACGTGGTAGACGGGGACATCGTCGATGGCCGTTATCCGGTCGTGCCCGGCCATCAGATCGTGGGGGTAGTGGAAGAGGCGCGGGGCGGCGACCTGGAGACGGGCCAGCGCGTCGGTGTTCCGTGGCTCGGTCACACCTGCGGCCTGTGCGGATTCTGCCTCGCGGGTCAGGAGAACCTGTGCGATTCAGCCGAATTCACCGGATACCACCGCCAGGGAGGATTTGCCGAGTACGCGGTCGCCGACGCCCGCTTCTGCTTTCCCATCCCGGAATCCTACCCGGACGTCCAGGCGGCGCCGCTGCTGTGCGCCGGGCTCATCGGTTACCGCGCGCTCGGCATGGTTGGGGATGCCGGGCAGCTGGGATTCTACGGCTTCGGCAATGCGGCCCACATCCTCGCCCAGATCGCGGTGTGGGAGGGTCGTGAGGTGTACGCGTTCACCCGCCCTGGGGATGTGGCCGGCCAGCGATTTGCGCGCGGTCTGGGCGCCGTCTGGACGGGCGATGCGTCCGTGCGCCCTCCGTGCGCGCTTGATGCGGCCATCATCTTCGCGCCGGACGGGGCGCTGGTGCCGGCCGCCTTGAAGCACGTGCGCAAGGGCGGCGTGGTGGTCTGCGCGGGCATCCACATGTCCGACATCCCTTCCTTTCCCTATGCCGATCTCTGGGGCGAGCGCATCATCCGCTCGGTGGCCAACCTGACGCGCGAGGATGGTCTGCGCCTGCTTGAGGTGGCGCCGCGGGTACCCATCCGCACCGAGGTCCAGGTGTACCCGCTCGAGCGCACGGCGGATGCGCTCGATGATCTGCGGGAGGGCCGCGTTGAGGGCGGCGCCGTCGTCCAGGTGCGCTAGAGCGTGTCCACCAGATTGCGCAGCTGCTCGCAGCTGCGAATCCGTTCCTCGGGCGTTCGCCCCATAAATCCGACGTTCAGGGCAGTCACTCCCGACTCGCTGAGCGCTTGCAGGCGGTCGCGAACGAACCCCTCGGGTCCGATCAGCGAGTTGTTCGCCAGGTAGCTGTCGGGAATGGCCGCTTCAGCTGCTTTCTTGTCCCCGGACAGGTACAGGTCCTGGATAAGCTTGGCTTCCTCGGCGTACCCCGAGCGGCTGAAGATGTCGTTGTAGAAATTCTTCTGTCGAGCGCCCATGCCGCCGATGTAGAGCGCTGCCTGGGGTCGCGCCAGGTTCCGCAGATCCTCCAGACCCTCGCCGATGGCCACCGCGCCGCCGGCGAACACTTCCAGGGGCGCCCGGCCGGGATCGCGCTTCGTCGCTCCCGCGCGAAGCGCATCGCCCCACACCGCGTCCGCGGCCTCCGCGGTGTAAAAGGCGGGAAGCCACGCGTCGGCGAGCTCCGCCGTCGACTCGACGCTCTTCGCGCCAAGGGCAGCGATGGCAATGGGGATCTCCTCGCGAACCGGATGGTTGATGAGCTTGAGCGCCTTGCCCAGGCCGGTCCCCCGGTTCTGCGGCAGAGGTATCTGGTAGTAGCGCCCATCGTGCTGCAGCCGCTCGCGTCGCCAGACCTTGCGGCAGATCTCGATAATCTCACGGATTCGGGAAACCGGTGCCTCGTAGGGCACGCCGTGGAAGCCTTCGATCACCTGAGGGCCGGATGCGCCGAGACCGAGCATGCAGCGGCCGTCCGAGAGGTAGTCGATGCCGGCCGCGGTCATCGCCAGCAGCGAGGGTGTCCGCGAGTAGATGGGCAGGATGCCGGAGGCGATGGTCACGCGCTCGGTGTTTGCCGCCAGGTAGCCCATGGCGCTCGGCGCGTCGAAGGAGTACGCCTCGGGCACCCAGACCAGGTCGAGCCCGGCCTTTTCAAGCTCGGCGACTTCCTTGACCGCCTCCTTGAAGCCGCCGGCATAGCTCAGCAGCATGGATATACGCATGGTTGACCCCTTAAAAGCTGACGGTTCGTTGGTCGACGGCCCGGCCGCAGAGTATGCTTGGCGGCTGCCGTTCGCGCGCGGTTGACGCGACGGGTCATGTTAACAGAATGAGGATCGCTGCCGTTGGAGCGGGAATTCGACGTGATCGTCTGGGGGGCCACCGGTTTTACCGGGCGCCTCGTTGCCGAATATCTCAAGGAGCGCTACGGGGTTGGCGGCAGCCTTGCCTGGGCGCTGGCCGGACGGAATCAGACGAAGCTCGATGCGGTGCGCCGGGAACTCGTCGCGCCCGAGTTGCCGACCATCTTGGCCGACGGCAACGACGAAGCATCGCTTGCCGCCATGGCCGAGCGCGGCCGCGTCATCTGCACGACGGTGGGGCCCTACGCCCTTTACGGCAGCAGGCTGGTCGCCGCCTGCGTCAGCCGCGGAACCCACTACTGCGATCTGACCGGCGAGGTGCACTGGATGCGCCGGATGATCGACACCCATCACCTCAGTGCCCAGCAGGCGGGGGTCCGGATCGTTCACACCTGCGGCTTTGACAGCATCCCGTCGGACATCGGCGTGCTCTGCGTGCAGCGGGAAATGAGATCCCGCCACGGCGAGTTGGCCACGGAGGTCAAGTCGCGCGTTCGCGGCATGCGCGGCGGGTTCAGCGGCGGGACCGTGGCCAGCATGCTGAATATGATGGAAGAGAGCGAAGTGGACCCGGGAGTGCGCGAGGTCATGAGCGACCCGTATGGTCTCAACCCGGAAGGCGAGCGTCATGGCCTCGACGGGCCCGACCACTCGGTGCCCGAATACGATTCCGACTTCGGCGCTTGGACCACCCCGTTCGTCATGGCTGCCATCAACACCAAGGTGGTCCGCCGCAGTAACGCGTTGTCCGGCTACGCCTACGGGCGGGACTTTCGCTACGACGAGGCAATGCTGACAGGCTTCGGCCCCTGGGGATTCCCGCTGGCCGCCGCGATGAGCGTTGGTTCCACTGCGTTCAACGCCGCCGCCGGGGTCGCTCCCCTGCGGGGCCTGCTGGCCCGGCTACTTCCTGAGCCCGGGGAAGGCCCGTCTGCCGTTGCCCGCGAGAGAGGCTTCTTCGACATCGAGATGCTCGGCAAAAGCCGCCACAGCGGCGCACGGGTCAAGGTGAGAATCCGCGGGGATCGAGACCCGGGCTACGGGTCGACGTCGCGCATGCTGGGCGAGAGCGCCGTGTGCCTGGCCAAGGACGATCTGCAGACCCCCGCTGGCGTGCTCACCCCGGCCGTGGCCATGGGCGAGGCTCTGATTGGGCGTCTTGGCAACAATGCCGGGGTGACGTTCGAGGTGATGCCGTGACGCGCGCGCATCGACGTTCATCAGGCGAGAGGAGAGCGCGACAGTGAGCGAGACCGAGCCGGCTCCGCAGGGACGTGGCAAATCCAACGTCCTCCTGCGCATTGCGACCTGGATGATCACCGCAGGCTGCTTCTACCTGGTATACGGCAGGACCGAGGAAGCGGCGGCACGTGACGGTCTGACCGTGGTGGAGTACCTGGCCCGCTTTTTCGGTGAGGCCGACTGGCTTGCCTGGCTCGCGGTGATGGTGCCCTACTCCCTGTTCTTCTTCCTGCTCGATGCCCACGTGACCTGGCGGGTCATTCGCTGGTTCAACGCCCCCGGAATCCGGCTGGCCAACGTGCTGCCGATTCGTGCCAGCGCCTACATCCTCTCCCTCGTTAACGAGCAGGTGGGCAAGGGCGCGATGTCCCTTTACCTCTATCGCCGCTATGAGGTCCCGGCCCTGGCGGCCATTTCCAGCATGCTGCTGCTCGGGCTGATGGAGATCTACCAGTTGCTGGTGTTCTCCGCGGTGGGGGTATTCCTCGGATTCGAGGTGGTGGAGGCTGCTTCCACGGAGCTGCCGCTCGACAAGATCCTGCCCAGCGTGTTTGCCGTGGCCGCCGTTTACCTGCCGCTTCACATCGCCTACTTTCGGGGACATCTCCTGAAGAGCTCCACGGTTCGGGAGAAGAGCGTGGTTCGGGCGTTCCGCGAGGCCCGGCCCGTTCACTACCTGCTCATTCTGCTCTTCAAGGCGCCGCTTCTCATCGGGGCGATCGTCGTCTACACCATCGCCCTGAACCTGTTCAACGTCGACGTCAGCTTTGCCCAGATGCTCGCGTTCCTCCCGGTAATTTTCCTGGCGGCGGCGCTGCCGCTGCCCTTCCACGCCGGCGCGCTGCTGTTCTGGACCGTGCTCTTCCCGGACTTCCCCGAAGTGGGCGCGTTCAGCCTCGTCATGCACACGTTCTTCGTGCTTTTCAACGCGGTGATCGGGGTGGTGTTCCTGCCGGTCGCTAACCGGGAGCTATTCGGACCGGAGCAGCCAGGCTCGGGCACGGTCGCCCATGGAAACGATGCTGGTGACGACCAGCAGCCAGGCCAGCCCCTGGATCATAGCGGCGTTGGGCCAGGTTAGGGCCAGCCCTTCCTTGACGATGGGCACCCCGGCGGCGAAGAAATAGGCGATGCCGTTCATCCGACCGAGAAAGCTCGTCCGCAGGTGCTTACCGGCCAATGCCCGGGAGTCCAGGGCGTACTGGACGAAGGCCGCAGCAACCAGGCAGGGGAGCATCCACGTCAGGTAGCCGGCCATGGCCAGGGCGCCTAGCGCGCAGGTAACGAAGAAGGCATCCGTGGCGTGATCCAGCAACCCTCCGACCTGGCTGGCATGATTCAATCGCCGTGCAAGGGGGCCGTCGAGCAGGTCGGTGACGACGGCAAGCGCGAACAGGATCGCGGCCAGCGGCCATTGCCCGGAGACGATGGCCATGGCGCAGGGCGCCGCAAGCACGAGGCGAACGGCAGTGAGGAGATTGGCCCAGGTGAACCACATGGCAAGATTATGCTACGCGAGCCACCGAAGGGTGTCGCCTTGCCCGGTGGTTTCGCGGAATCCAGAATGCGGCCCATGATTCGCGTTGAACGACCAAGCCCCTCACTGCTGTTGGCCGCCCGTTGGACGGGCACCGCATGATCGTCGTCACGGGTGCAAACGGCAATCTCGGCCGGCGGCTGCTGCAGAACCTGACGGGCCAAGTCCCCCTGTGTGCCGTGGTCCGCTCGGAGCGGGCGGCCGACCAGGTCCGGGCATTGGCGTTGCAGCCCGAGCCGGAGATACGCGTGCTCGACTACCTGGACGCCGCTGCCATGACCGAAGCGCTCACGGGGGCCGAGTACGTGGTCCACCTCGTGGGCATCATCAAGGAGACCAACGCGAGTTCCTACGTCGATGCTCACGAGCGCACGTCCGAGGTGCTCTGTCAGGCGGCCGACTTGGCCGGCGCTTCGCGGATCGTGTATCTCAGCATCGTTGGTTCGGAGCCGGGCAGCAGCAATCGGTGCCTGGCGTCGAAGGGAGCCGCGGAAGCGATCCTGCTCGCGGCCGCCACGCCGGCGCTAGTGGTGCGGGTACCCATGGTTCTCGGCGAGGGGGACTACGCCGCGGGCGCTCTTGCGCGACGTGCGCGCAAGGGCTGGAACGTTCTGCTCAGGGGCGCGAGCCTGGAGCAGCCCATCTATGCCGGAGACGTCATTGAGGCGGTGAAAGCCGGGCTCGGCGCCGCGCCTGCCCCGTCCGCCCTGGACGACGTCGTTCTGGATCTGGCAGGGCCCGTCTCCCTCCCACGCAGCGAGCTGACCCGCCGGTCTGCCCGCGTTCTGGATCGATCTACCCGGGTGATATCACTGCCTCTCGTCCTGGGGCTGCTGCTTGCCGGGCTGTTGGAGCGCGTGCTCGCGAACCCGCCGGTAACCGTGGCCATGCTGCGCGTTCTTGACCATGACGACCGGGTCGATCCAGAGCCCGCATGCCGTGCTCTCGGCATCGAGCTTACGCCGCTCGACGAGGTGCTCGCCCGATGTCTGCGCTGAGCGAATCGTGACGCGCGTCACGGCGATCTGAATTCCCACCTAGTTCACATTCGTGCTTCTCTAATTCGAGTAGGTTTGCGCGGTGACCCGAGAAAGTCGGCCAGACGGTCCTCGGAGTGGATGGATACCCGCATGCAGGAATTGTCGAAAAACGGCCTGACACGGTCAGCCGATAATGCTCCAGAAGAGGCCGGATCGGGACCTGCTCGTGCACCAGGGAAGGGACGCGAGTTGGAGGATCTCAAGCAGGAGCTCACCAAATGGCAGGAGCGGGTGCCCAAGCTGGCAGCCGCGCTGCGTGAGCGCACGGAGCACGCCAACGACCTGCAGACCCAACTCGAAGCGCTCGAAGCGAGCCATCGTGCCGCGTCCGATCAGGCCGCTGCTGCCAGTAAAGAGCGTCAGCAGCGAGTGAACGAGCTGCAGAGCCAGCTCGAGGCCCAGGGAAACAAACATCAGGAACTTCAGAACGAGGTGCAGGCACGTACTGCCGAGATCACCGACCTCCGTCTGGAGCTGGCTGACTGGAAAGAGAAATGCCAGAGCCTTTCAGATGCTGCGGAGCAGGCGACCGGTCCTTCAGAAGAGGAGCAGGAAGCGCTCAAGGCTTTGCAGCTCGAGAACGCGGATCTCACCGAGGCGCTGACGGACAAGACGCGGCTTCTGAACGAGCGAGACCAGGAGATCGCAGCGCTGCGCGAGAATGCGGACTCTCTGACGAGCCGCAACGAGACCCTGTTCGAGACAACGGAATTCGCCAGCAAGCAGATCGACAGCCTCGGCGACAACCTTGGCCAGCTGCGTGACGATCTGAACGCCCGCAGCGAGGAGGTCCGGGAAAAGGCGGCTCGCATCGAAACGCTCGAGGGTCGGCTGAGCGAGCGGGAAGCTGAGCTAGCAGCGCTGAAAGAGAAAATGGAATCGGTTGGCGTTTACGAGGAAATGGCGCTGGAGCTGGAGGAGTCCCTCGCCGCGGAGCGTCAGGAAGTGGAGCGCCTGCAGAGCTGCGTCAAGACCGCTAACCGCATCACCAGCGAGCGGGAGTCGGAGCGTCGTGCTTTGTCCGAGGAGCTCGAAGTGCTCATGGAGCGTAATCAGGAGCTGGAGGCCGCCGCCGAAGCCGGCGGTGATTCGGATTCGGAGCTGGAGCAGCAGCAACGCGATCTGATGCTCAGCCTGGAGGAAGAGCTCGCCCAGGCCAAGGACGAGCAGGCCAGCATGGAAAAAGCCCATGCGAAGGTCCTGGCGGAGAAAGAACGGCAGCTCGCCGAGCTCAGGGAAGAGCTGGATTCGGCTGGGGAGCCTGGCGACGAGCCGGGCGAGGACCTGGCGGCTGACGAATCAGGCGCGAAAGGACGCTTGGGGCCTTCTGCCGAGGACAAGAAGCTCGAGGTGCTGCAGCAGCAGGTCACCACGCTGGAGGAGCTGGTCAGGGAGCGAACCGAGGAGCTCAACGAGGTTAAGTGGCGGGCTGAACTCGCAGACGGTGAGCGAGCGTCGATCACCGAAGAAGACGGCAAGATGATGCTCGTGCTGAATCAGCAGCTCAGCGAGGCTCGTGAGAGCAATGACCGCCTGATCGCCGTCGTCTCTCGCCTGGAAGAGCGGCTCGCGGCGAGCGATCGAGCCCCCGCGGGCGACGACTTCACCCAGATGCGGGGCATCGGCGACAAGCTCGCCAACCAGCTCAACGAGCTGGGCATTCACACCTTCGGACAGATTGCCGACATTGACCTCAAGGCACTCGAGGACGACCACCACCCCCTGGCGGCGTTCAAGCACCGGATCGAGAAGGACGACTGGATCGCCCAGGCTCGAGAGCTTGCCGGCAAAGGCTGAAGAGGCGGTGGCCGAACCGTCTCCGGGGCATTGCTGCGCGTGTCAGGCACCGCCGGCTTACCTTGAGTTTCCCGACGGTAACTCGCTATAGTTCGCTGCGCTCGCCGCCCTTTCGAATGCAGTTATCAGGAGGTTTCATGCCGCGCTCAACCGTGCCGTTCGTTTTGCGTCGTACGACGGGTTTTCTGTTCATGGTCGTGCTGGTCCCGATGGTCCTCGGCGTTGGCTCCGCGGCGGCGGACGTGGCCGCTGGCAAAGCGGCCTACATGGTCTGCGCGAGCTGCCACGGACAGAATGGCGAAGGCAACGCGGCCCTGAACGCGCCGCGCATCGCCGGGCAGGAGCCCTGGTACATCAGCCGTCAGCTTGCCGCCTATCGAGCGGGGCATCGCGGCACCGCAGCGGGCGACACCTACGGCATGCAGATGCGGCCCATGGCGATGACGTCGGCGGAACCCGCAACCGAAGCCAACCTCATCGAGTACATCGGAACGCTTACGGCGGGGCCTGCGGCGGCGACCATCGAAGGCGACGTGGCGGCGGGCCAGAAGGGTTACGCGGTTTGCGTGGCCTGCCACGGCGCGAATGGGGAAGGCAACCAGGCGCTGGGTGGTCCGAAGCTCGCTGGCCAGAACGACTGGTACCTCGCACGCCAGATAAAGAACTATCAAAGCGGCCTGCGCGGCTACGATCCTGCCGACATCTACGGCATGCAGATGAAGCCCATGGCCAGCACCCTGGTTGGCGACAAGGCCATCAACGACGTGGTTGCGTACATCAACACCCTCCGCTGATCATGCGCGGCCGGCTGCACGTCGATCTGGCTGCGTTGGCCTCGAACTACCGATTGTTCTCCAGCGCAGCGGAAGCTGCGGGCGGATCCGCGGGCGGCGTCGTCAAGGCCAACGCCTATGGGCTGGGCCTCGCCGAGGTGGCAGCAACCCTGCACGCGGAGGGCTGCAACGAGTTCTTCGTGGCCACCGTGGAGGAAGGGGTGGCGCTTCGGGCCTCTCTACCGGAAAACACCGTCTACGTTTTCGAAGGCGCCACCGGCGCAACCGCGCAGACCCTCGCAGCGCACGACCTCGTTCCCGTGCTCAACCACCCGGGCCAGCTCGAAGCCTGGCGGGCACACCGGGATCATCCTGCGGCGCTGCACGTGGATACCGGACTGAACCGCCTGGGTTTCCCCGCCGACGTCGATGCGGGGCAGTTTGCCGGGATGAACCTGCGTCTTCTCGTCACCCATCTCGCCTGCGCGGATAGGCCTGATGACCCGATGAACGACCGGCAGGTCGAGCGCTTCAGGCGGGTGGCCGACGCGTTTCCGGGCCTGCGCACGAGCATCGGCAACTCGGCGGGCATGCTGGCCGACGCCTCGCGCTGTGGTGAGCTGGGTCGCCCCGGGGTGGGTCTTTACGGCGGCAACCCGTTTTCTGATCGTGCCAACCCGATGCGCCGGGTCGCAGTCCTGGAAGCGCCCGTCCTCCAGGTCCGGGAGTGCCCGGCCGGAAGTCCGCTGGGCTACGGGGCAAGCTACGTTGCGCCCACCGATCTGCGGGTCGCGGTGGTTGGGCTCGGTTACGCGGACGGGCTGCCGAGG
>JABAHS010024546.1_pt1 | contig 36925 bp, 33 predicted proteins | sample 7062111 | NCBI WGS metagenome assembly JABAHS01 (sample SAMN14534600, study PRJNA622989) | marine sediment metagenome | biome: marine biome [ENVO:00000428]; feature: marine pelagic biome [ENVO:01000023]; material: deep marine sediment [ENVO:00002113]; isolation source: pool of 4 deep marine... | reverse complement strand
CCACTCGCGCATGGGATCCCCCACTCCCGGGGGCTCGACCTTGATCACCTCCGCGCCGAAGTCGCCGAGCAGCTGGCCGCAGAAGGGACCGGCAATCAGCTGGCCGAGCTCGACGACGCGTACGCCGGTGAGGGGACCATCAGCCGACATCGGTCGCCTCCGGTTGCGGAAAGCCGCCGGCTCGAAGCAGGCTCGACGGTACGGGACGACCGAGCACGCCCTGCAGCCATTCGGCCCCGGCCACGAGGCCATCGAGAGAGACCCCGTGCTCTACGCCCATGCGATCGAGCATGTAGACGAGGTCCTCGGTGGCGATGTTGCCGGTGGCGTTGGGAGCGAAGGGACATCCACCGATGCCGCCGATGCTGGCATCCAGGGTAGAGACGCCCGCCTGCAGGGCGGCGAAGGCGTTGGCGATTCCGGTGTTGCGGGTGTCGTGAAAGTGCGCTCGCAAAGGGATGTCGGGCCCCACGCCCTCAGCCACGGCGTCGAATGCCTCGAGCACCTGGCCGGGCACGCCGACCCCGACGGTGTCCGCCAGGCCAATCTCCACCGGTCCCTCCTCGGCAACGGCCGACGCGATCTCCACGAGGCGCCGCAGCGGCACTTCCCCCTCGAAGGGGCAGCCGAACGCCACGGCGATGGTCGCCTGGGCTCGCAGCCCTCGTGCACGCGCATCCCGCAGCACCGAGCGCGCCATGGCGACGTTGGCGGCCACGTCCATGCCCTGGTTGCGCTGGCCGAACGTATCGGTGGCCGGAACGACGAGGCCGGCTTCGTCGAGCCGCTCGGTCGCCAGCAGACGCTCGTAGCCGCGCTGGTTCATCACGAGACCCGTGTAGATCACGTCTCCCCGCTGAGGCAGGCCCAGGCACACGGCCTCGGCGTCCGCCATCTGGGGAACGCGTCCCGGGTGGGCGAAGCTGACGGCCTCCAGACGGCGACAGCCCGCATCCAGGGCCCGGTCAATCAGGGCCAGCTTCTGCTCGGTGCTGAGCACCTCGGCTTCGTTCTGCAGCCCGTCCCGCGGGCTCACCTCCATGATGGTGACGGTCGGCTGGTCAGATCCCGTCATTGGTAACACCTCATGCTGCCGTCCCGACCGGTCCACCCCGACGGGTCAGGCGGGGGGCTTCCAGCTGTCGCGAAGCGTCACCGTGCGGTTGAACACCCCGTCGAGCTCGGGATCCTTGAAGAAATAGCCCTGACGCTCGAACTGAAACCTCGTCGCACTACTTGCCGGCACCGCCGGTTCCACCAGGCCGGACTTTTCGGTCAACGACTGCGCGTTGAGCTCGCCGACGAGCTCCTCGCCCCGCGGCGCGGGGACGGTGAAAAGCCGATCGTACAGCCTGATTCGTGTTGGCACGCCCCTGGCCGCCGATACCCAGTGAATGACGCCCTTGGGCTTCAGCCCGCTGGTGTCCGCACCGCTCTTCGAGTCCGGAAAATACGTGCAGCGCAGCTCGACGATGTTCCCGGCATCGTCCCTGACCACCTCGTCGCACCGGATCACGTAGGCGTAACGCAGGCGCACCATCTCGTTAGGCGACAGGCGCTTGTACTTCCGCGGCGGCTCCTCCGTGAAGTCGGCGCGCTCGATGTAAACCTCGGGACCGAACGGCAGCTCGCGCTCACCCTGCTCGGAATCGTTCGGATGCCAGGGCGCCACCAGATTTTCTTCGGCGCCCGGATGATTGGTGATCACCACCTTGAGCNNCCCGGGGAGCCGAGCTTTCCAGGTCCTGTCGGATGCAGAACTCCAGCAGGTTCATCTCCACCATCCCATCCTGCTTGGTCACCCCGATACGCCGGCAGAACTCCCGGATGGCCCCGGGGGTTACGCCCCGACGACGCAAACCCGCGATGGTCGGCATGCGCGGATCGTCCCAACCTTCCACCAGACCTTCGGCCACGAGCCGGTGCAGAAGGCGCTTGCTCATGACCGTGTACTCGAGCCCCAGGCGGGAAAACTCGATCTGCGGCGGATGGAAGTTGATGTTGATGTTGTCGAGCACCCAGTCGTACAGCGGCCGGTGATCCTCGAACTCCAGCGTGCACAGCGAATGGGTGATGCCTTCCAGGGCATCGGAGATGCAGTGCGTGAAGTCGTACATCGGGTAGATGACCCAGGCATCACCGGTACGCTGGTGCGCGGCATGTCGGATCCGGTAGATCACGGGATCGCGCATGTTGATGTTCGGCGATGCCATGTCGATCTTCGCCCGCAGCACGCAGGCCCCATCGGCGAACTCGCCCAGGCGCATACGGCGGAAAAGTTCGAGGTTTTCCTCAATGGAGCGGTCGCGATCGGGGCTTGCGGTGCCGGGTTCCGTAAGGGAGCCCCGAGTCGCTCGAATCTCGTCACCGCTCAAGCTGCAAACGTAGGCCTTGCCCTGCTCGATCAGCTGCACGGCAAAGCCGAAGAGCTCCTCGAAATAGTCGGAGGCGTGGGTGAGGTGATCGCCCCAGTCGTAGCCCAGCCAGCGCACGTCCTCCTGGATGGCCAGCGCGAACTCTTCGCTCTCTTTGAGGGGGTTGGTGTCGTCGAAGCGCAGATAGGTGTAACCGCCGAACTCCTCGGCAACGCCGAAGTTCAGGCAGATGGACTTGGCGTGGCCGATGTGCAGGTAACCGTTCGGTTCCGGAGGAAATCGCGTCACCACCCCACCTTTCACGACGCCGCTGGCCAGGTCCGCGCGAATGCGCTGGCGTATGAAGTCGTTCGGTTCCTCGGCCATCGGCCCATCTACGGGTTCTGCGGGGCGCGTATTCTAACCAAAGGCCGAAACCGGCGTCTGCTGCTAATATTCCCGGCGGACGCTCAGGGGGAGTCTGGTGGTTGCACGTTTGATCATCGCCGGCGCGATCTGCATCGCGCTCGGCGCGGGATCGATCCTGCTCGACCACTTTGCGCCCGAAGCCGTCCTCAGCGCACGCAACTTCCTCGGCGAGCGCTGGTATGTGCTGGAGCTCGGCGAACGCCAGGTCGGCTACCTTCACACCGGCGCCAACCAGGACCGGACGGGACGTTGGCGGTTCCACAGCGAGCTCCGTTTCGCCCTGCAGCCCAACGAGGCAGTCACGGTGAAGGACGAGCTGACCTTTGCCGCCGTGGCACCCCATCCGCTCGTCAGGGCCACGCATCGCATCACCCAGATCGGCAGCAGGCAGAAGGTCGACATCACGCGACGGGGGGCCATCTACTCGGCCGCGGTCTCGTCGTCAGCCACCGGCACGGGCACCCGCAGAGGCGATCGCCAGTCCCATAGCGCGAGCGAGCGGTCGGAGCAGTTCGACTGGTCCTACGAGCTGGGCGACTACCTGGCTTTCGAGACCTGGCTGCGAACCGCCTCGCCGCCCCAGGGCGCGGTCATGACCGTGCCCACCCTGAATTTCTCCCGGCTCGCCCTGTTCAACAAGGCCTACCGGATCACGGAGCGAAACGCCACTGGCTATCGGGTGTCCAGCCCCGATCCCCTGGACGAGACCATCATCCAGCTCGATGCCGGTCATCTGCCCGTGACGCTGGAATTGGCCGGGCTCTTCAAGCTGCGTCGCGCCAGCCGGGAACTCGCGTTGGGCGGGCGCAGCCCTCTCAAGGCCGCAAGCTTCTACGTGCCCGCAGACCAGCGACTCCCCAACCACACCCAAATCGAGACGATCGTTCTCGGCGTGCACGGCCCCAGCGATGCACGGCGCCTGTGGCCGGAAGTCAAGGGCCGGTCGGGGAGCTGGACCCTGACCCTCCATGCCAACCCCGTGTCCTCGGATGCGGGCCCGCAGGATCAAACCGCAACGACTCTGGAGTTTCCCGCCGGGGACGAGCGCATCGTAGAGCTGGCACGCACAGCCGTCGAGGGTGCCACCGAGCCCGCAGACCAGGTGGCCGCCCTGACGCGGTTCGTCCATCACTACCTGACTTACTCGCCGGGCGGGGCGTCCCGTCCCGTGCTGGCGCTGCTCGATCATCCGGTCGGCGACTGCACGGAGCACGCCGACCTGTTTACCACCCTCGCCCGCAGCCTGAACATCCCTGCGCGAACCGTCTTCGGCCTTGCCTATGCGGACCGGGACCAGCCCGCCTTCGCCTTCCATGCGTGGAACGAGGTGTCGGTGAACGAGGCGTGGCGGCCGGTGGACCCGACCTGGAACCTCCTTCGCGTGGACGCCACCCACATACCGTTGCCCAGCAACCGAGGCGCGGCCATGGCCCTGATCACCGGCGCCGCAGACGTCAGCTTCTCGGTGCAGGAAGTCGGCTACTTCGATGACTAGCCGGGGGCGGCGCGACGTCGTCTGATCAGACCCTCCTGGGATACCGACGCGACCAGCCGGCCGTCGCGGGCAAATATCTCCGCCTGAATAAGCGCTCGCCCGCCCCGAGCCATGGTGGTTCGTTTTTGGACAAGCAGCCAGTCAGCGATGGGCACCGGGCGGTGGAACCACAGGGCGTGGTCGAGGCTCGCCATCCGAACCTCCGCGCGAGCGATCTTCTCGACGTGAGGCAGAACCCCGGTCGAGACGAGACCCACGTCGGATGCGTAGGCGAGCAGAGAGCGGGCAAGCGGGTCATCCTCGGCATCCACCTCCCCGGCAAACCGGATCCATACGGGGTTCCAGTGCCGGTTTCTGCCCCACTCGTCGCTGCCCGGCTTGAACACGGAGCGAAGCTCGAACGGCCTCGGCCTGCCTGCCATGGGGCTGAGGTGCGGATCGTCCCGGGTCAGCCTGCTCACCACCGCGATGTCACCTTCCAGCTCCTCAGGGGGCGGCACGTTGGGCATGGGATGGGCATGCTCGAATCCCTCCTCGTCGATCTGAAAGGAAACGTCCAGGCTGAAGATCGCCTCCCCGGACTGGATGGCCACCACGCGCCGGGTGGCAAAGCTCTTGCCGTCGCGAATCCGGTCCACTTCGTAAAGCACAGGTTTTCCAGCATTTCCCGCGCGCATGAAGTAGCCGTGCAGGGAGTGCGCAGAGCGCCCGTCCACCGTCATGCAGGCGGCTCGCAGGGACTGCGCCAGAACCTGCCCGCCAAAGAGGCGGAAGTCACCGCGGACCTCGTTCGCACCAAGGAAAAGATTCTGCTCGATACATTCCAGATCCAGCACTTCCAGCAGCCGCGCCGCGCGCGCTGATTGATCATTGTCCTGGGTCATGCCCGGCATTGTAGATTCACGAGCGTGCGTCGAATACCCAAGTCCCGGGATGTCGACGCAACCCACCCGGACATTGAACCCGCAGGCGGATGCCAGTAAGCTTGCCGCCCTGTTCGACTCAGCACCCCGTCAGGAGGCCACCATGACATGGATAATCAGCCGACCGACCGTTGCCCGATACGGAGACAACGCGCGCAAGCGGTGAGCCCGTCCTGAGTCTGAGATAGACCCCCGCCGACAAGTGTCGGCAACCAAAGAGGACCCGCTCACCGGCGAGCGGATCCACCTGCACACAACATCGCTTTCGATCCGCTCCGCGCGTGCCCCATCGGGCTGAAACCGCATGCAACCGAACGTCCGCAGGAGCGATTGACGATGCCGACCAGACAATCGATCACCCTATGGCAGCTGACACGAGGCCAGCGGCTCCGCTACGCCGGTGCGATCCTCGCCATGGGGCTGACGAACCTGTTCATTTTCAGCCCGGTGCTCGTGAGCGGATCGGCCATCGACGTCATCGCCGAGAAGGATCTCAGCCACGCCGTCCCGGTCCTGCTAAGAGCTGCCGAGGGGCTCTCCGACGGGGCGCCCTACGTCGCCTACCTCTGGGTGGCCGCCGCGGCCGCGATCGCCATGACGGCCATCGGCGGTGCGTTCCTGTTCGCGCGCGGTCGGTTTGCGGCGCTGGCATCAGAAACCATCGTCCGCAACCTGCGCGAGCGGCTGTACGACCGGCTGCACGAGCTGGAAGCCGGCTTCTACGACACGGCGGATACGGGGGATCTCGTTCAGCGTGCGAGCTCAGACGTGGAGACGCTACGCGTCTTCCTGGCGAGCGACGTGGTAGAGATCGGCCGGGCCATCATGCTCATCGTGTGCGTGGCGCCAATCCTCGTATGGCTAGACGGCCGGCTCGCCGCGCTGTCTCTGTGCCTGATGCCCCTGCTGGCAATCGGGGCGTACATCTTCTTTGCACGGGTGAAAGAAGTATTCCAGATCACGGACGAGTCCGAGGCCGCCATGACGGCCACGCTCCAGGAAAACCTCACCGGTATTCGAGTGGTGCGGGCATTCGCGCGACAGGCGTTCGAGATCGAGAAGTTCGGTGGGAAGAACTCCGAGTTCAGAAACAACAATTACCGGCTGATCCGGCTGATGGGCATTTACTGGGGCACCAGCGACCTGTTCGCCATGACCCAGATCGGTATCGTCCTCATCGCCGGGGGGCTGTTCGTGCTCGAAGGCTCCATCACGGTCGGCACGCTTTTCGAGTTCATGACCATGGTGTCCATGGTGATCTGGCCGGTGCGCCAGCTTGGCCGGGTGCTCACGGACACGGGCAAGGCGGTAGTGTCACTGGGCAGGATCAACGAGGTGCTCACCGAGATCGAGGAACGGTCGGGGGTCACGCCCGGCGAGGGACGCGCTCGCGGCGAGATCCACATCGAGAACCTGACCTTCGGCTACGATCCGCGGCGTCCGGTTCTTTCGGACGTGAGCCTGCACGTCAGCGTCGGCGAGACGCTGGCCATCGTGGGGCCCCCGGGATCCGGCAAATCCAGCCTGATCCGGGTACTTCTGCGCATGTATCCCTACCAGAGCGGATCGGTGAGGATCGACGGCTGGGAGGTCGCCGAGCTCGACCGTCTCTGGCTGCGACACCAGATCGGCGTGGTCCTGCAGGATCCCTTCCTCTACTCGCGCAGCATTCGTGCCAACCTGGCGGTGGGCCGGCCCGCCGCGCCTGAGCCGGAGCTGATCGAGGCGTGCCACGACGCGGCCGTTCACGACGCGATCAGCAGCTTCCCCGCCGGTTTCGAAGCGATGGTCGGTGAGCGCGGCGTCACCCTTTCCGGTGGGCAGCGGCAGCGACTGGCGCTGGCGCGCGCGCTGCTGAAAGATCCCCCGATACTGGTGCTAGACGATTCCCTGTCCGCGGTAGACACGGGGACCGAGCGGAAGATCCTGGACGCCATGCGCCGCCGCAAAGGCCGGCAGACCACCGTGATCATCGCCCATAGGCTGTCGTCGGTGATGCACGCCGATCGGATTCTGGTTCTCCAGGAGGGCCGCGTGGTTCAGATCGGCGACCACGGGACGCTCGCCGCAGAGCCCGGCCCGTACCGGACGCTCTGCGAGATACAGGGTGCCCTGGATGCCTCCATAAGGGCGGACACGAACGCCACAGGACAAGGCAATGGATAACTACGACGACGAGAACTTCGACGACGGCTTCGACGACGAGGCGCTGGCGGCCAGGGTGGATCTGACGCTGTGGCGCAAGCTGTTCGCTTACGCTCGACGCTACCCGAAGGATCTCGCCTGGCTCGCCGTCTGCGCGTTCACCACCGCGGCGATGGAGGTCACCTATCCGCTGATCACCAAGTGGGTGGTCGACGACGTCGATGCGGCCTACGCAGCGGGAACCGAGATCTCTCTGTGGCCGCACGCGCTCGCCTACCTCGCGTGCACGATCACCATCTGCATCGCCATCGGCGGCTTCATCTGGATGGGGGGCAAGATTCGCACCCACGTGAGTCACGACATCCGCCGCGACGGGTTCGAGAACCTGCAGCGACTGTCGTTCGCGTTCTACGACTATCGGCCGGTGGGCTGGCTCATGGCGCGCATGACGTCCGACTGCGAGCGCCTGTCGAACATCCTGGCCTGGGGGTTCTTAGACCTGGTCTGGGGCACCACCATGATGCTCGGGATTGCCGGGGCCATGCTCGTCATGAACGCAAAGCTTGCTCTTGTGGTACTCGCCATCCTGCCATTTCTCGGCTGGGTCTCCGCGCGCTTTCAGCGTCGGATCCTGTCGAGCGCTCGGCGCGTGCGCGCGACCAATTCCCGCATCACGGCCTCCTTCAACGAGGCCATCATGGGCGTGCTGACCAGCAAGGCGTTCGTGCGCGAGCAGGCCAATCTGGACGAGTTCCGCGAGCTCACCACCACCATGCACGGCGCGTCGGTGCTCAACCTGAGCCAGGCGGCCGTCTACGTGCCCATCGTGATCACCCTGGCGAGCCTCGCCACAGGGCTGGCACTGGCCATCGGCGGGATGGATCTGCTCGGCGGAACCATCGCCATCGGCACCCTGGTGGCCTTTATGGCCTACACGCGGCACTTCTTCGACCCGATCGAGCAGCTCGGCCACTGGTTCGCCGAGATGCAGATGGCCCAGGCCTCGGCCGAGCGGATTCTGAGCCTCATCGAGACCGACCCGGCCGTGAAGGACTCTCCCGACGTGATCGAAGCCCTCGAGCGTCACGCCGACGCGCCCCGGCGCCTGAACTACGCGCCCGACGGCGGTGCGGCGCGCATCGATCAGATCGAGCTGCGCCACGTCGCGTTTGCCTACGATCCGGCCAAACCGGTGCTGCAGGACATTAACCTCACCATCAACCGGGGCGAGACCATCGCCGTGGTCGGGCCCACCGGTGGCGGCAAGAGCACGCTGGTGAACGTCATCTGCCGCTTCTACGAGCCGACCGGGGGTCAGGTGCTCATCGACGGTGTCGACTACCGCAACCGCAGCCTGCACTGGCTGCAGTCCAACCTCGGCATGGTGCTGCAGAACGCCCATGTGTTCAGCGGGTCCATCCTGGAAAACATCCGCTACGGAAGGCTGGACGCCACGGACGAGGAGGTCCGGGAAGCGTCACGCCTGGCCGGCGCGGACGAGTTCGTTCGCGCCTTGCGGAACGGCTACGCGACGGAGACCGGAGAGGGCGGCAATCGCCTGTCGGCCGGCCAGAAGCAGCTCGTCTCCTTTGCCCGCGCCATCCTGGCGGATCCGCAGATCCTCGTGATGGACGAGGCTACCTCGTCCGTGGACACGCATACCGAGCAGCGGATACAGCAAGGCATGGCCAGCGTGCTGGCAGGGCGCATTGCCATCGTGATCGCGCACCGGCTGTCCACCATCCGCAACGCCGACCGCATCATTGTCGTCGAGGACGGTCGGATCACGGAATCGGGCACCCATGCAGAACTCATGGGCCAACGCGGCCACTACTTCGATCTGTACACCCGGCAGGGCCTGCAGGAGTCGAGCGCAGCCCTCAGCGATCTTCAGCCCAAGCCTGCGTGAGGGTGTACGACGCCGCGTTCTCGCCGGCCAGCTTGCCGAACACGATGCAGGGCCCGAAGGATCCGCCCCCGCCGATGTAGCGGTCGCCGTGGAGTGAGCCCACCAGCTCACCTGCGGCGAAGAGCCCGGGAATCGGGTGCTCGTCGGTGCGCAGCACGCGGGCTTCCGCATCGATACGCAACCCCGTACCCGTCCAGCAGATGATCGCCGGACGCACCTCCACGGCGTAGAAGGGCCCCTCCTCAATGGCACGCATGCCGGTTTCCGGGTTCTTGAAGAACGCCGTGTCCTCGCCTGCCTCGCAGGCGGCGTTGTAGCGAGCTACGGTGCCCTTCAGGCCCTCGGCGTGAACGCCGGCAGCAGCCGCAAGCTCGTCGAGAGAGTCTGCTCGGATGATGCGGCCCGCGTCCGCTTTCTGCTCTAAAACCTCGTCCACCCAGTAGGCCTGGGAGGCGGGGTTACGCTTGGCCCCACGTCTGGCGGCTTCGTCGAACACCGCGAAGACCTTGCCGCCCTGATGCTGGATGAGGCCGGCAAGCACCGTGTAGGGCGCCGTCTCGTCGGTGAATCGCCGGCCCTGCTCGTTGATGAGGACCAACCAGCCGGGCAGAAGCACTTCCAGGTCGCGACTGAAGCCGGGGGTGACGAGCAGCAGGCCGCGGTTGTGACCGTCGATGGCGGCACCGGCGTCCTGACCGAGCCGGATACCATCACCCCGGGCCATCTCGGTTCCGATGTACCACGACCAGTCGCCGTTCGCCGCCGCGGCCGGGTAGTACTCGGCAAGCATCTCGGGGTTGGCGCCGAAGCCCCCGGTAGCCATCACGACGGCCCCGCAGGTTGCCTCGTCATCGCCGATCCTGATGCCGCATACGCGCCCGGCGTCGTCGCGGATGAGCCCATCCACACGAGCGTCCAGCACCACGTCCACGCCCAGGCTCGAGCGGCGGGCATCGAGGATGTTGACGACGGCCTCGCCGGATCCCTCCGGCGGGTGGCCCCGGGGAACGCTGCCCACCCCGGACCGGTAGACGGCCTCGGGGCTGAAGCTGACACCTTGACCTTTCAGCCACTCGAACGTGGGTGCCGACAGGTCGCAGTAGCGGCGGACCACCGAGGGCTCGACCAGCCACTGGTTGAGCGTCATGTAGTGCTCGAACATGGCGTCAGCCGTGTCGTTGTCGACTCCGGCCTCCCGCTGGGTGCTGGTGCCCGCCGCGTAGAAATGGCCTCCGCTCAAGCGCGAGGACCCGCCTACGCGTTTGTCCGCCTCGACCATGAGCACGCTGGCTCCGGCATCTGCGGCTGCCACCGCCGCGGCCAGACCGGCCGCGCCGGTCCCCACGACGATCACGTCGTAATCTTTGCTCATGGTGTCCCTCCCCTCCGTGCGTTCACCACCGCATCGACGAGAGTGTACCCCCTCCCGGGAAACGCGCCAGGTTTTCGTCCCGACGTTTGGTCGGCTATGGGCTCGGGCAGGCCCGGCTAAAGCAATCGACGAAGGCCGGCAAAGCCCGGATGAGGGTCGAGATAGACCTGGTACTCCAGGTACTCCTGAGGGTGGCGGCGCAGGTGATGCTTGAGAAGGGTGAGCGGCGCGTCCAGGGGTTGCTCGCCGCGGCGGTAGCTGTGGATCAGCGCCTCGAGCTCCTGACGGCTGGGCCCGTCGAGGAGCCTCTTGAAGTATCCCTGCAGGTGCGAGAGCACGTTGGCGTGCCCTTTGCGGGTCGCCGGCCGTGACAGCCCCCGCATGAGCAGGGAGAAGTATTCGCTCGCCTTGCCGGGCAAATCGCCGCGAAGGTCGCTCAGGAGCTTCCCGGCCACCTGATAGTCCGGGACGCTGTGGGCCATGAGCAGGTACTTGTAGCGGCTGTGAAAACTCACCAGCTTTCCCGCCGTGAGGTCGTCCCGCGAGGCGAAGCAGCGCTGCCAGTGACCATACGCGAAGACGCGGGTGACGAAGTTCTCCCGCAGCACCGGGTCGTGCAGCCTGCCGTTTTCCTCCACGGGCAGGTCGGGAAGCTCCCCGGTAACCGCGGCCGCGTGAGCGCCGCGACCACGAGGGTCGGGCGCGCCGGTCACCTGCCCGTCGTTGACCGGGTAGACCTTGACTCTGAACAGGCCACAGCTGGGCGAGTTCTTCATGAGCACGTAGCCGCACACGTCGGCAAGCGACGCGGCCGTCTCGCGACCAAACTCCGCCAGCTGCTCGGTGACGTCGACTGATGGGTCTTTCACGCCGACGACGCGCGCTTCGTCCGCTTTGCCGACCAGCCGGATCGGGTCCCGCGGAGTGCCCATGCCGATGCCGACCTCGGGGCAGATTCCCCGATAAGTGAACAGGCCATCTAGCAGCGTGTGCGGAAAGGAGGATCGTGACGAGCTGCCGTCATAGCGCACTTTGCTGCCCAGGAGACACTCGCTGATCGCAATGGGCAGCGGCGGGACGGGTCTCTCTGGCAGGGCGTCAGCCACGCGTGGCGAGGAAGTCCCAGACGGCATCGGCACCGAGCCCAGCGATGTGGCCCCCCAGACGGCGGCGCCAGTACACCTCGTTACCGAACTCGTCGCGCCAGGCCCAGACGCGGCGCGTGAAGTGGTGCAGCTGGTGCTCGTGGGTGAAACCCATGGCGCCGTGAATCTGATGGGCGCTCTCCGCGCAAACCCCGGCAGCCTCGCCGACTCTGGCCTTGGCGGCAGCGACCTCGAACTCGAACCGCTCACCGCCCAGGGCATCCACGGCAGCGTCAGCGATGCGCACCGCTGCGGCCACCTCGGCCGCCATCACCGCCAGATTGTGCTGAATGGCCTGAAAGCGCGCGATGGGGCGACCGAACTGCTCGCGTTCATTGGCATACTGCAGGGTGAGCTCGAGGATCCTTTCCAGCGCTCCGGCCATCTGGGCCACGCGGGCAAGGGCCATGAGCTCGAGGCCAGGTTCGTTGCTGCCCAGCGGGGCCGCCTCCACCAGGGCAAGCACGTCCCGAGCTTCCCCTGCCAGATTGCTGCCCGTATCGTCGACCTGGGTTGCCTCCAGCACGGACGGAGGACCACCGGTGGGGTCCAGCGCGATAACGGCGTCCGCCCGACGGCCCCAGGGCACGTCTTTCACCAGGGACCCGTCGACGAGCCCCACCGTCACCAGACGATCGGCACTGCCCAGCCACCGGTTGCCCAGCATGATCTCGGCCAGGGGCAGCGGCGCGGCGTGACGGCCCGCCACCTTGAGCACGGCGAAAGCATCTCCAAGCTCGAAGCCGCTGTCCGCGGTCGCAAGCTCGGCGAAGCCGTTTTCCTTGAGCACACCCCAGAGCTCCCCGGGAAATTCCCCCTCCTGTGCCCTGTCCAGAAGGGCCTTGGTGCAGTGATCGGCGAAGATCCTTTCCGCGCTGTCCGTGAGCATCTGCCGCGTGCTCATCAGCGCAGCCCCAGCCCGCGGGCAATCACGCCGCGAAGGATTTCCCGGGTCCCGCCTCGAATGGTGAAAGACGGCGACCCGAGAAGCGTGTCCGTGAATGCCGAGCGGAACCCGCGCAGCCGCTCCCCGTCGCCGTTCAGGATGTCCGGAGCGGCGAGCCGCGCGATCTCCGGAAGCAGCTTCTCGAAGTTGTTGCCGAGCTCCTTGACCAACGCGGCTTCCACCTGGGGGCTCTTGCCCGCCTCGAGCATACCGGCCACCGAGATCGACATGCGCCGAAGCGCCATCAGGTGCGAGGCGATGCGGCCGATGGCGTCGGCCTCATGGGGAAGCGGGTCATCGCCCACCGCCCTCACCAGCTCCACGAACACCCGGAAGCTGGACAGGAAACGCTCCGGGCCCGCCCGCTCGTAGGCGAGCTCGCTGGTGACCTGCTCCCAGCCGTTGCCGGGCTCGCCGACCACCCGGTCCTCGGGAATCAGCACGTCCTCGAAGACCACCTCATTAAAATCCTCGTGCCCGGCGATGTTCTTGATCGGGCGGATCTGCGCGCCATCGTCGTGCAGATCGATGATGACCTGGGAGAGGCCGGCGTGCCGGTTCTCCGAGGGCGGCTCGGTGCGGACCAGGGCGATCATGTAGTGATTGCGGTGCGCATCCGTGGACCACAGCTTGGTCCCGTTGACGACCCAACCATCGGCAACCCTAGTGGCCGTGGTGCGCACCGAGGCCAGGTCGGATCCGGAGTTGGGTTCGCTCATCCCGATGGAGAAATAGCTCTCGCCCCGCGTAATCGGCGGAACATATTTCTGACGCTGCTCTTCGGTGCCGAAACGAAGGAGCAGCGGGCCGCTCTGGCGATCGGCGATCCAGTGCGCGCCCACCGGCGCGCCCGCGCTCAGCAGCTCTTCGGTGACGACGTAGCGCTCGAAGAACGTTCGCTCGCTGCCTCCGTACGCCTCCGGCCAGGCCATGCCGATCCAGCCTCGAGCCCCCAGCTTGCGGGAGAACTCGGGGTCGTGTCCGGAGCCGAAATCAGAGTTTCGGCGGGAGAGATGAGCACTCTCTGTGTCGAGAAAAGAGCGCACCTCGCTGCGCAGCGCCACCGTTTCCTCCGGCAGCTCCACGGAATCGAATTGCAACACCGACGATTCATCCAATCCAGAAAAGGCCGACGTAAATTACTGACAGCGCAGGTTCATTGCAAACGGCTCGCCGCGTTGTCGGGCAATTTCGCGTTGCCTAAACTAGGATCACTGAGGCCCTCGACCGGCGGCGCAGGAAAACAGCATGAGGAAAGAGGATCTGCTGGCAGCATTCGGCCCCGTGCTGGCGGAGGTTGCCGAGCGCTCTCAAGTCGCGGACGCCTTCCTGGACAAGGATCTCTACCGGATCTACATCGCGACGCTGTGGGCAAACGTCGTGCTCGATCCCGCAGATGTGGGCATCGAGGAAGCGGACTTAGAAACCGTCCACGACCTGGTGAACGAGCAGATCGGGGATGTGCTCGGAAGCGGGACGGATATCCGCGAGTGCTTCCGATTCGTCAACAGCAAGGCCGGCGAGCGCGCGATGGGCGCAGCCAAGGTGACACAGCGCCACAAGGAGCTGCTGTTGTACTTCTCGTCCATGATTCTCGATCCCGACGGCCACCGCAAGTGGATGGAGAACGTCAGGAATCGTTTAGAACGTTGACGATAATCTCGCGCTGAGCGTGATGGTGCCGATGCTCCCAGACGAAGATACCCTGCCAGGTGCCCAGGACCATGGCGCTGTCGAGCACCGGAATTGACAAGCTAGTAGCGGTTAGCGCCGATTTGATGTGCGCGGGCATGTCGTCTGGACCCTCGGCCCGATGCGTGTAGATCTCATCCAGCTCCGGAACCAGCCGGTTCAGCCACGATTCCAGGTCCTCCCGGGCGCTCGGGTCCGCGTTTTCCTGAATCAGCAGGCTTGCCGAGGTGTGCCGGACGAACACAGTGACCAAGCCCTCACTTATCCCTGACCTGCCAAGGCATTCGACGACTTTGTGCGTAATGTCATAGAGACCCTGACGACCCGTGGATACGCTCAGCATGTAATTCATGGAAGAAATCTCGGATAAGGCGCGGATGGCCATCAAGCATAGCTATCGCCGGGTTCCGGGAACAACAATGACATGCAGGGCAAGCGTATACGACAGTTTCTGGTCGCCCTAGGACCACTCGTATGCATCTCGGCCGGACTTCTGGTGGGTGTTTATCACCAGAATCCGCTGACCGTCGGCACGCTCTACACGCTCGCCCTCGTCTGGGCGGCGGTCCCCCTGCTGATGTCGCGGCGCTCGAGCCGCTCGACCCTCGACGAAGCAAATCGAAACGCCCTAGACTCCTCCCCGTGCGGCAGCGCCGTCATCGACGAGACCGGTCACTTCGTATGGGTTAACGCCACATTCGCCGCCCAGCTAGACCGTAGCCCCGACGCCCTGGCGGGCACCCACGTCAAGGACGTCACGCGGGAAGACCTCTGGGCCGAGTTGAAGGATCGGCGCGAGGAGCTCGATCGCGGCGTCGTGATCGATGTTTCCGCCTGCCTGGTCCGCCCGGACGATGAGGAGGTCTGGGTCGCCGGCCACGCCCGAGCCATGGAGCCCGACAACAGCGGCCTCTGCCTCCAGCTGGTCGACATATCGTCGGCGCTCGGCGCCCAGGACTCCCTCGCAAAATCCGTCGCCGAGTTCCGTCAGGCCCTTGAGTCCAGCAACGACCTCATCCTGATGGTCTCCAAACACGGCAAGATCAACTACGCAAACCCGGTGGCCACCTCCTGCCTCGCCGGGGACGCCGACCTCAACGAGGCTGTAATCACCGATCTGGTCGAGCTCAACGACCGCGAGCGGTTCATCACCGCGTTGAAGAATTCCCGCAAGAAAGGCGAGGTCGCCGAGCTTTCGGGTCTACGCCTCCTGCGCCCAGATCGCGACAGCGACTTCCCGGTGGCGGCCCGCATCGCCGGCCTGCGCACCCCCAACGGCGTCGGCGGCGCCATCGTGACGTGCCGGCTGATGGACGATCAGATCGCATCAGAGCGGGAGCTGCGCAGCAGCGAGGCCCGTTTCTCCCGCATCTTCCACTCCAGCCCAGACGCCATTCTCATCGTCCGCAACACGGACTCCACGATCCTGGACTTCAACGCAGGCTTCATCCGCCTGCTCGGCTACACCCGCGAGGACGCGATTGGCCAGGCCGAGTGCGATCTTCAGCTCTGGGTACACGAGGCAGAAAGGGAGCGCGTTCTCAACAACCTGCAGACCGACCAGGAGGTGACCGCCGAGGAGACCAAGCTCCGGCGCAAGAACGGTGCGCTGGTGTACGTCGAGTTATCCCTTCGCTACATCGAGATCGAGGGCGAGCTGTGCATCCTCTGGATCGGGCGGGACGTCTCCGAGCGGGCCATCGCCGAGATCGCCCGACGCCAGAGTGAAGAGAAGTTCGTGGAGGTGTTCAACCGCAGCCCGGACGGCATCGCCATCGTCCGCCAGGAAGACATGCTGATCTGCGACATCAACGACGCGTTTGTGGATTCCTCCGGGCATAACCGCGAGGACCTCATTGGGGAGTCACTGTTCGAGCTCGACGTGGTCGGCGACTCGGCGCTCGCAGACGCCGCGTTGCGTCTCGAGGAAGACGACCACTTCTCCAACCTGGAGATGACGTTTCACACCAAGTCCGGTGAGGAGATCCCGGCCCTGGTGTCCGCCACCACGTTGGAAGTGGAGGAAGAACCGTGCTTCCTCATCATCGCCAAGGACCTTCGCGACCTGCGAGCTACCGAGGAGCAGCTCCGAGCCAGCGAGGAGCGCTTCCGCGGCGCGTTCGAGAACGCGCCCATCGGCATTCTGCTGGTCGACATGCAGGGCCAAGTCTTTCAGGCCAACCGCTTTGCGGCGGAACTCCTCTCCTATCGAAACTCCTCGATGCGCAACCTGCACATCTCGCGCCTCGTCCCCGAGGAGGACGGCGACAAATACAGCGACCTGATGAAGCGTCTGGCCAAAGGTCACCAGGCCACGCTCCGAACCGAGCAACGCATGCTCTGCGCGGACGGCGCGGAGATATGGACGAACATGCACGTGGTGCTGCTGCGTTCTCAGGACGGCGAGCCAGCCTACGGCATCGTGCAGATTGCGGACATCACCGAGATGAAGCACAGCCAGCAGCGCATGGAGCGCATGGCCTTCTACGACATTCTCACCGACCTGGCGAACCGGCGCCTGTTCTATGACCGGCTCTCCCAGGCGATCGACTACACCACGCGCAACAACCGCCTTGCCGCCCTGCTCTACCTCGACCTCGACCAGTTCAAACGCGTAAACGACACCCTCGGTCACGAGGCGGGGGACACCCTGCTGCGAACGGTGGCCGAGCGGCTGAGCCATACCGTGCGTCAGGAGGACACCGTGGCGCGGCCCGGGGGTGACGAATTCACGGTTCTGCTCTACAACATCAGCAAGGCCGAGGACGCGGGTCACGTCGCCGAGAAGATTCTCAACGAGCTGCGCCGTCCGATCACGGTGGCGGGCGAGCAGCTGGTCATGACCACCAGCATCGGCATATCGATCATTCCCACCGACGGCACGGATCCCAAGCAACTCATGTCCAACGCGGACCTCGCGATGTATCGGGCAAAGGAACAGGGGCGCAATCAGTACCAGTTCTACAGCAAGGAAATGAACACCAACGCCGCGCAGCGGCTGAAGACCGAGAATGAGCTCCGCGCGGCCCTGGAACGCCAGGAGTTCGAGCTCTTCTACCAGCCCAAAGTGCGCCTGTCCGATCTGCAGATCGTCGGCGTGGAGTGCCTGCTTCGCTGGCATCACCCCGAGCGCGGCCTGCTGCTGCCGGGAGAGTTCATCGAGGTCGCCGAGGAGACCGGGACGATCGTCGACCTCGGCAAATGGGTCATCGAGACGGCCTGCTCGGCCGCCAAGCAGCTGGCCCACGAGGCGGGGGGCGGCATCTGCACAGCGGTGAACATCTCGCCGCGCCAGTTCCGCGACGCCGAGCTGGTAGCCACCGTGGAGCGCTGCCTGGCACAAACCGGACTGGACCCCGACAGCCTGGAGCTCGAGATCACGGAAACCATGCTCATGGACGACGTCGAGGCCGCCTCGGCCACCGTCTGCGACCTGCACGACCTGGGCGTGCGCCTCGCGATCGACGACTTCGGGACCGGCTACTCCTCCCTGAACTACCTGAAGAAGTTTCCCATCGACACCATCAAGGTCGATCGCAGCTTCGTCGCCGACATTCCCGAGAGCCAGGACGACATGGCCATCACCGCCGCCGTCATCGCCATGGCCCGAAGGTTGCACCTGACGGTGGTGGCCGAGGGGGTGCAAACCCGCGAGCAGCTCGAGTTTCTGCAGAAGCACGAGTGCGAGTTCGCTCAGGGATTTCTGTTCAGCCAGGCGGTACCGCTCGACGCCTTGCAGCGGTTGCTGGTGCCTAACGTTCGCCTGCTGCGGCGCTAGCGCCTCCGTAAAACCATTGATGCGCGCCGTGGAACAGGCGCGCCGCCCTAGCCGCCACATCCCAATCCGGCGCGTCCGGAACCAGGCGGTCGTCTTCCTCCCGCCACCCTGAGACCTCACCGCCGCGGTGCAATACGGTCAGGCCATCGCGGGTGAGCAGGCCCACCTGGTACTCGTGCTCCATGGGAACCACACCCTGGTCCGTCAGCAGGAGATTGTCTCCATACAGCCCCTCTACGTTCGGCAGCCCCAGCAGCTCGAGCAGCGTGACCCCGAAGCTCATGAGCGAGCCGAGGTGGTCGACGCGCTTCGGAGACAGGTGAGACGGCGCGTAGAGCAGCAGAGGGACCCGAAATCCGGCCACCGGGATGGGCGCGTCGCCGCTGATGCGGGGGCCGTGGTCGGCCGCAATGACGAACAGGGTGTCTTCGAACCAGGGCTCCAGCCGCGCTTCTTCAATGAACTGGCCGAGAGCCCAGTCCGCGTAGGCGAGCGCGTACTCCGACCGACGCTCCTCCGCGGGGAAAGGCACCCGCCCCGCCGGGAAGTCGAACGGTCGGTGATGACTGACGGTCAGGGACGTAAGAAACACCCTATCGTGGTCCTGGGTGAGCCGGCCCATGTGCTCCCGGATGGCGTCGAACAGATGCTCGTCAGCCACGCCCCAGCTGGTTTCGAAACGCGGCTCGGGGAAGTCATCGCGGCTCGTCAGCTCCTCGTAGCCCAGGGCGCGCCAGTACGGGAAGAAATTGGAGAACCCCGGCCATCCGCCATAGACGAAGACGTTATGGAACCCCGCGCTGCTCAACGCGCGCGCCAAGGACGGCAGTCGTTCGAACCCGCCGCGCTGATTGACGGCGATGCCGGGAAGCGGCGGGAAGCCGTTCAGCAGCGCTTCCAAGCCCCGGGTCGTGCGCGTTCCCGTGGAGTAAACGTTGTCGAAAAGCACCCCGGAGTCGGCTAGCGAGGAAAATCGCCGCATGTAGGTCGCGCGAAGGTCCAAGTCGTCCCAAACCTCGCCGGAGAAGGACTCCTCCACAATCAGCACCACGTGCTTCACTCGAAGCGGTTCCGCAAACCCGCTCGTCTCGCCGATTTGCGCCTCGATGGCGACCGGCTCGGGCGGGGTCCAGTAATGGCCGTGCCAGGCGGAGACGTCGGTGACGGCGGCATGAAGAACGCCCAGGTAGCCGTTGCTCGCCATCTGGTTGATCCGCCGCGACTTGCTGAACTCCAGCGGCGAGGTCACCAGCACCGCCACCACGCACGCGATCACCGCCCCAACCAGCAGGGCGCGCGGCGGCACCCCATGACCGGCTGAACGTCCACGAACGACGCGGTAAGACACCACGATAATGAGCAGCGCGGGAATGGCATACAGGCTCACGTAAAACTGATCCTCTAGGAAGGTCACCACCTCCCGGGGGAACAGGAGATAGTGAAACACCAGGCGATTCAAACGGCCTTCGAACTCCCACCAGAAAAACAACTCGGCAAACGCGACGACGAGAACCACGGCAGTGAGCAGCAGCAGCACCAGACGCCCCAGCCGGTCACCGATGAGGTAGGCAAGCGCGAGGGGACCGCTGAGCAGGATCAGGGCAATCAGATCCTGATAGATCCCGATCAGGACGGCGACCAGGATCTCCGTGCCCGGCACGTGGGGGTCGGTCCACAGCGAGACCGCAATGGCCATCCTGACGCCAAAGCCGAGCAGGACCACCAGGCAGGCCCAGCGCAGAAGCACTCCGCTCACCTCTCCCCGGGCTCGACCAGCAGCGACAGGAGCACCGGAAGAACGAAGATGGTCAGAAGCAGCAGCAGACCGACCGCCACGGTCAGCAGCAGCCCGATAGACGCGGTTCCCTGATGCGGTGAGAGCATGAGCGCCGCGAACGTTCCGATGGTGGTCAACGTCGACAGCATGACGGCCCGGGGCGTGCTCGAGTGCATCAGGTGGCCAACGTCCCCTGCCCGATGAAAGCGGTCGACCACGTGAATGCCGTTGTCCATGCCGAGCCCGAAGATGAGCGGAACCACCAGAATGTTGGCCATGTTCAAAGGCATGTTGACGACGACGCTAGCCGCCAGGGTGAACAGCGCGGCAAGCGCCAGCGGCACGAGGATGAGGACGCTGTCGCGCAGGTTGCGGAACATCACGAACAGCACGGCCAGGATGGCGAACGTGGCAAAGCCCAGAGCCTGCTTGAACGAGCTCACCACGATGCCGCCAACGCCCCACTCGATGACCGGACGACCCGTGGCGGTGGGGGCCACCTCACGCACGCTCGAGACGAAATCGCTCAGCGCCCGAACGGCGGTGACATCCTCGGCAGGCGTCACCACCGTGACCCGCTGACCCTGATCGCTGATCAGCCGCGCACGCAGCTTTTCCGGCAGATCTTCGAATCCAAGCGCTTGAACATACACAGCCTCACGGAGCCAACCGAGCTCTTCGAGGAGGTTGGTGACTACACCCTGCTCCCAGATCAAGAGCGCCTGGGCCGGCCGGCTACGAAGCCCGCCAAGCACCGCAGCGAGCCGATCCAGCGCCGGCGAGGGCGGGCCGGCGGCCACCGTCGCGGCAAGGTCATCCACCGCCTCAGCTAAATCCGCGGTCGTGGGCGGCTCGGCGGTCCGAAGCGGCTCCAGAGCGCTCCACAGCAACTCCTGCAGGTCCTCCAGAACGAAAAGTTTCTCGTCCTGCCCATCCGGAACGTAATCCTCGGGGGACAATACGGTGTCCACGGTACGGAGATCTCCGAGCGCCTCCGCCGGTACCTGCACCTCGGACATGATCGTCAGCGCGTAGTCCGTCACCGCATCGTCCGCCTGGAGGACGCGAAGCGTCGTAACGGACTCCGCCCGGGGATCCTTCAAGGCGAGCACGCTGTAGTCGAAGTGGGCCCGGGTTGCCAGGAAGAGTGCGAAGGCTGCGGCCATGGCAAGCGCGAGGAGCACGGGCCCGCGATGCTTCGAGAGGTAGCCGACGAGGCGATCGCCTGTGGGCAGATCCACGATATGGGGGCGAATGTCTCCCAGCACCGCGTAGAGCGCCGGGAGCAGCGTGAACGTGAGGAAACCGGCGACCACCATACCGCCTGCGGAGATCACGCCGAGGTCGGCCAGGCCCTTGTAGGCCGTGGGATAGAAACTCAGAAAACCAAGCGCGGTGGTGATGGTGCAGATGGCGATGGCACCCCCGACGCTGTTCGTCGTGGACAACAGCGAGCGCATGACGTCTCCCTCGCCGGAGTTGATCTGTTCCTGATAGCGCAGCGAGAAGTGAAGCGCGAAGTCGACGCCCAGACCGAAGAACATGACCAGAAAGACGATGGAGAGGGTGTTGTATTCACCGACGGTGAGCATCGCAAACGCGGAGGTCCAGGTCACACCCACGAAAAGCAGAGTCACGGTCGCAGCAATGATCTTCGCCGAGCGAACACCGACGATCAGAATGAGCATCAGCAGCGCCAGCGCCACCCATCCGGCAATCTGCACGCCGGCATACGCCGCTTCGATCTCCTCGTGGGCGAGTGCCACCTCTCCGGTGATCCTCACGTCGATCCCATCGATGGCCGGCAGCTCGGCGATGAGCGATCTCAACTCCGTCATCACCCGGGCGTTCGCCAACGACTCGCGGAAATCAGCCTGTCCTTTGAGAAAGATCAGCCGATGCAACGTCCCGTCGGTTTCGAAGAACTCGTCCGTCCAGGACACCGTTGGATCCCGGCCGGCCAGGACCGCCTCCCCCGACTCGGCAAGCAGACGAACCACCGTGTCGAAACCCGCCGCCGGCTCGTTCTCAATGCCGTCCCCGACGAGCTCGAGCACGCCCCGCAGGCTCGGGTCCTCGGCCACGGCGGTCAGCATCGGCTGGGCCTCTGCAAGCCGGTCGGCCATGTCGTCGAGGTCTTCCTCGTCGAGGTACAAAAGCGCGTGGCGACGGAAGAAAGGATCGTTCTCCGGCGCGTACACGGCGCGGAACAGGTCGTCCCGGTCCAGCAGCGCCGACTCTAAGCGCCCGGTCATCTGCTCCACGTCCCGGTACGAGGTCCCCGAAACCACTACAACCGCCGTTTCAACCAGATCCGGGAAGCGCTCCTTAAAACGGTCGAAGTCCACCCGCCAGGGCGCTTCCTGACGTATCAGATCGCTGAGATTCGAGTTCATACGGAAACGATCGACGGCCACCCAGCCGAGCGCAGCGGTGGCGAGCGCAATGCAGATCAGGACCGTCCACGGCCGGCGCGAAACCGCGCCTACCCAGCGCGTCAGCGGCTTGGTCAGCCAGGCACCGGCCATTCTAGAAGGCTTCGTCTTCGTCTTCGTAGTCGTCGAAGAAGTCGTCCATGGGCGGATCGCCGTCGTAGATCAGGAACTTGCGGCGCTGATAGTAGGCTTCACGGGTGAAGGCATAGGGATCGAGGGCGGAGGCGTCTCTCGCCTCGGTAACGGCCAGCACCTCGGCACGGGTGTTGAGGAGATCGATGACGCCCATCCACCAACCATAGGCGCTGCCGAGCAGCAGGCGCGGCCACCAGGCGCGAATGAAGGAATACGGCGCGTCACGCAACGTCGTTGGCCCGGCAATCGGCACGTACAGGAAACGCGTTCGCGTGATGCCCGCAACCGCCAGCGTCTGGCCCAGATCTTCCTCCTGGTAAATAAGGCCCCCAGACGCGGCGACGTCGAAAAACCCGCCGATGCCGACGGTGGTGTTCAGAGCCACCCTCGCCAGATCGGTGGTGCCCGATCCGGGCTTCAGCTGAAGATAGCCGTTCAGCGCGCTGTCCAGCTCTCTCAGGTTCGAGAAAACGTTGCCGATCCCGTTCCGGAGCCATTGCGGGGTGATCGCCTGATACCCCTTGACCACCGGGATCAGAACGCCCTTGTCGAGCGCGTCGGTGAACTTATAGCTGCCCCGGTTGAATTTCTCGTAGGGATCGTAGACGCCGTACTCGGGCCCCTCCAGAGAGGCGCAGCCACCCAGCAGCACGGCAACCGCGAGCATCAGCGCTTTAGCCATCCGTTTCTCCCGCCCGGTACTCGGCAATGCTATCGCGAATGTGCGCCAGCAGCCGGTCGTACCCCTCTTCCTTGACGATGCTATTGTAATCCGCCCGGCGCAGCGAGAGATCGCTCACCCCGTCGGCCACAACGTTGAAGACCTGAGCACCGCGGAAGTAGTAGTCCAACGACACGCGCTCGCCGTCGGACTTCTCCAGCTCCGTTCTGACCACCCAGCCTCGGCGGGCCGGCTCGGCGCTCAAGAGATGAAAGATCTGCCCGCTGTAGCTGTCGAACCGGTCCGTGTAGGTAACCGTAATCAGTTCTTCAAGCAGCTCGCAGAACTGCGCTTGGGCAGGCTCGTCCAGGGACTTCCAGGTGCGTCCGAGACTGATTCGCGCAATGGTCGGCACGTCGAAAACCTCGCTCACCACCGGAGCAAGGGCCTCGAACCGGGCTTCGAACGCCACATCCGAGCGCATTGCGGTCAAAAGCGCGGCGTGAAAGCTTTCGATCCTGGGCGACGGGTCCTCACCAAGATCCGCGGCGCCCGCTTCCTGTTGCCCTTGGGCGAGCGCGGCGAGCAGCCAGATCATCACCGCAAGGACTCCGCGCATCGCCTCTCTCACTCCACGAACACCAGGCTGAACCACGGAACATAGGTTATCAGCAACAGGGCGACCAGTAACACGAGCATGAACGGCAGGCTCGCCACGTAGAGCTCGTGCAGCGGCTTATTGAACCGGTAGCTGGCGATGAACAGGTTCATGCCGACCGGCGGCGTGAAGTAGCCGATCTGCATGTTGGCGAGAAAGATGATGCCCAGGTGAACCGGGTGAATGCCGTAGCCGACGGCCACCGGCAGGATGAGCGGCACCACGATGACCAGCGCAGAGAATATGTCGAGGAAGGCACCGAGCACGAGAAGCATCACGTTGAGCAGCAGAAGGAAGCCAATCTTGCTGCGGATGTTCTCCTGCATGAACTCGAACAGCTTCTGCGGCACCTCGGCATCGACCAGGAAGTTCGTGAACGCCAGGGCCACCCCCAGGACCAGCAGGATCCCACCAACCATCACCATGGAGTTCCGCATCACGGCGGGCAGCTCCCGCCAGGTCACCTCGCGGTAGAGCACCACTTCGGCCAGCGTCACGTAAACGGCCGTTACCGCCGCCGCTTCGGAGATCGCGAAGTAGCCCGAGTAGATGCCGCCCAGCACGATTACCGGCAATGGCAGCTCCCATCTGGCAGCCTTGACCGCCTCCCACAGGCGTTGCCGGGAAAACGGCACTCTGGGAATCACGCCTCCCCGATGGCGCCAAAGCGTCCAGACGATGAGCAGCATCAGCATCAGCAGCATGGGCAGCAGGCCGGCGACGAACAGATCGAAGATCGTGAACGGTTCTCCCACGTCGAGCTGCTGGGCCACGATGCCGTAGAGAATCAGAGGCACCGAGGGCACGAGCAGAAGCCCCAGGCTGCCGGAGGCGGTGACCAAACCCAGCCCGAACTTCTCCGCATACCCCGACCTTGCCAGGGCCGGCAGGAGCAGGGCACCCAGCGCGACGATGGTCACCCCGGAGGCGCCGGTCAGCGCGGTGAACACCGCGCAGGCGACGAACCCCACCATGGCCAGACCGCTCGGCAGCCACCCGAAGAGGCTCTGCACCAGATTCACGAGCCGTTCCGAGGTGCGCGCTTCCGCCAGCAGGTACCCGCTGTAAGTGAACAGCGGCAGAACCATCAGCAGCGGCGTGTCGACGATTCGGTAAACCTCGATGGCAACGATCGTCAGGTCGATGTCCGAGGCGAGGAAACCCAGCATGGCCGCCGCCATCAGCACCGCGAACAGCGGCGCGCCGACGACGGCGGCGATCACGACGCAGACGATTCCGACCCAGATCATACGGGTTTGAACACGTGCAGCAGATAGCGAAAGCTCATCACGGCGCCGCCTATCGGCATGATGGCTTCACAGACCCATGCCGGGACGCGGCCGAAGGCCATGATCTCGTCCTGATAGTCGAGGACGACGAACTGGTAGCTGTACCAGGCGAACAACCCGCAGACGATGCAGGTGAACACGCTGCCGATCCGCCGCAGGACCTTGCGCGCCGCCTCGTCGACGAACTGCGAGATCACGTCCATGCGAATGTGGGTGTCGTTGCGCGAGGCGACCATGGCACCGAGAAGGGTCACCCAGAGCACGGCAATACGCACCGCGGAGTCACCCCAGATGAGCCCGGACTCGAAAAAGTTACGGGCGATGACCTGATAAGCTGCCAAAAAGATCATCACGCCGAGCATCCCGACCAGCAGCCCGTTTTCGACGAGCCGCACGCAGCGAGAGAGAACGTTAATCAAGAGTTGCTCGGTAAGCCGCGAGCAGGCGAAGCATCTCCTCGTATAGCGGCCCGGAGACGATATCGGCTTCGACGAGCTCCACGGATGCCGCATCGGCGAGATCCTGCCACTGGACCACCACGCCGGGATCAGCGGCATGCCACTCAAGGCCCTGCTCCTCCAGCACCGCCACAGCACGTTCGTGATCACGGCGGTTCTGCTGGTTAACCTCACGAACCAGCTCACCCATCACTCGGCGCAGGTGGGCCTGATCTGCCCCGGAAATCTTATCGAACTGGCGCTTGCTGACCGCCAGCGTGCCGTAGATGTAGAGGAGCGGGAGGTCGAGCACATGATCGAGCTGGGTGTGCCACTGGAGCACGATGGCCGCCACAGGCGGCACCGTCACCGCATCGATCAGGCCCGTCTGCAGGCCACCGAGCACGTCGGCAATGCTCAAGGGGATCGGCGCAATGCCAAACGACTCTAGCGACCGGGCGGCGCCCTCGTCACCGTCGGGAACCCAAACCTTCTGCGCCCGCACCTCGTCTAGGGTGGCGATCGGTTCTTGCGACATGGCGTAGGCAAAGCCCACTTCGGCGATCCCGAAGGAAACGAAGCCCCGCTCCTCAAGCCCCTCGAGGAGGGTGTTGTCCATGTGGGCGCGCACGTGATCGACCTCGTCGAGCGATCTGAACGCCATGGGCATGTTGTACAGCTGTATGTCCGTGTAGGTACGCGTGAGGCCGCCCACCGTCATGACGGCGCCATGCAGCTGACCGGAGCGGATCTTGCGCATCACGGCCTTGTCGTCACCCATCACGCCGCCGGGATAGAACTTGAACGTGACCCGGCCTTCCGTGTGCTCGGCAACCTGCTCCGCAACTGACCTGAGCGAGCTCACCCACAGGGAGCCGTCCGGGGCGTCGGTCGCGATTTTGAACACCACCGCGCTCGCCGGCGCGGCGGCCGCAACCAGGAGAATACCGCATAGTGCCGCCGCGAAAGGTCGTCTAGAAGTAGTCATCCGCCGATTCCAATAGTTCTCGTGCCTGCTGCAGGGCAACGACGTTCATGAGCGTTAGACCCGGCACGACCGGATCCGTTTCGACCACCTCGTTCAGCAAACGGTCATGCAGCTCACGGTCAAATACGAGCCGCGCGTACTGTTCCGCGAACATCACCTTGGTGAGCATGTGCTGCCCGCCGGACAGCGCGACGGCCCGCTCGAAGTGCGCGCGCCCGACTTCCGGCTTGCCGCCCAAAGAGGGTGGCAGCAGCGTCTCGAAAACGCCCATATAGAGGTGCGCTCCGCCATGATCGTAGGCTTCGTCGAGCTCAACCACCTGCGCCATGAGGGCTTTGACCCGGCCCAGCTCGGCGATGGCGCCAAAGTCCTCGGAGTGGGCCTGGATCCAGCCAGCCCAGGTGGTCCCGAGCCGGTAGACGAGCGGGACCTGGGACTCGCGCAAACCCGCGACCCAGGTCTCGTAGTCGGAAAAGTCCCGCGTTCGCAGCCGGCAACCATCCCGTATGCCGATGCAGACCGCCCGCTCAGCCAGAGCGAGCGCCTTGTCGTTGAGCGCGATGGCACGCTCGGGCTCGCTGACAAAAGCAGCCGCGTACGCGGAATTCAACATCGCCGCCTGGCTCAGCAGCTCCACACTGTCCGGTGACTGGGCCAACAGGCCGTCGATGAGTATGAGGTAAGCCGGCGCGCCGTCGCGGACCATCGCCACGTCCGGGTTGTCCAGGATGGCCGTGGAGAGGCCATCGGCAAAATCGCCCGTGACCGAGGTCATGACCATGGTGCACGCGCCGAGAGTGAGCAGAGTCGCCGCGAACGCCCCACGCGCCGCATTGTGGGCCAGGCGGGTCGCGGGGCTGTTGATCCTCAATCGCTTCATGGCTGACGACGCGGGCTCCAATCATCCAGGCCCGCCGGCAACCGGCGAGCCTGCTTTCAGGTGCGAGAACGGAAACGCGCATTAAAGCGAAGCAGACCAAGCAAAATCAACGCCCGGGTTCGTCCCTTTCCACCGCGCGGCGCACGGAATCGTAGACATCGGCAAACGGCGGTCGGTCCCGATAGCCCGGGCGCGCAAACTTCAGCGCCAGCACGCCATCGGGCCGGACGAAGAGAATCCCAGGCAGAGGCACACCAAAGGCGCGGTCGCCCCGGACGAACTCCGGATTGCGGATGCCGAGAGTGGCGAAGTAGGCACCCTCCTCATCGTGCAGCAGTGGGTAGGCGAGTTCGTGCTCCTCGTGAAAGAAGGCGAGCAGCAGGGGATGATCAGAGGTCATGCCCACGACGTTGACGCCCATCGCGGCGAAACGATCCTTCCACTCGGCCAGCTCGACCAGCTGGCGCTGACAATAGGGTCACCAATCGGCCGAGCGGACGAGAACCAGAAGCAGCCCCTCATCACCTGTGAGGTCGTCAAGCGTTCGAACGGCCCCCGTCTCGTCGGGAACCTGCAACGTGGGCAGTTGGATACCGAGCGCCGGACCCCACTGATCCAAGTATTCCGCCGACCCGGACGCGGCGGACGACCACAGCCACAGGCCCATCAGAACGGCGCCCAGCCGGAGCTCAAACTCTTTACCGCGCCTACCATGCGGGCTATCGCCGCCAGTCATGTTCATCAACCTTCTCCCTGCTCGATCTGTTCAGTTACTCGCTCCCGCACGGCCCGCCAACGGCAGCAGCACGATCTCGTCCGGACCCAGGCTCTCGACATCCTGCGCGAGCGCGCGCAGTGCTTTCCCGCGCCCCCCACGATACGCGCCGTGGACCAGCTTGCCGCTCTGCTCGATCAGGCGCCGCTCGAGCCGTTGGCCAACCCGCCGGATGCGTTTGAGTTGCTTCCGTTTGAGGGGCAGGGCCTCTGCAACCTCCATGAATCGCGCCAGATCCAATCTTCTCGTCAGGTTCGCGTCGAGCCGGCCAATGAACCAGGCTCGGGCCTCGTTCGCCTCGGACAGCGCTGGCTGCAGCAATTCCAGGTGGTGGGCCAGGTGCCTCACCCAGCGCTGCGCGCGCCTTAAGCGTTTGGTGCTCCCCGGATTCTCCGCCAGCCGCGCAACCGCACGGCGGGACTTGTCGAACGCCCGGCCGATCCCGTAGTCGACCAGATCGGCATCCCTCGCCCCCCGGTCAGAAGCCTGCGCCCGCCATACTGCAGATTCCTCCTGGAACAAGCGACTGAGTAGCAGAGAATCCACCATTTCCGACCCCACGATCGAGCGCGCAAACGCACGGCGGGCGCGTTCCACCGCGCGGCGGGTCTTCGCGTCGTCCGTCTTGGCAAGCATTTGCGAGGCGACGGCGTCAAACCAGTTTGCCGCCGGCTCGAGCCGGTGCTCGGCTTCCCGCAGCCGCGCCATGGCACGCCGATAGTCCGCCTTGCCCACCGACCATTGCCTGAGCTGCCACAGGGATTCGAGTCGACCCACGGTACCGAGCAGATTGGAGGCAGCGCCGGGCGTAAGTACCCCGTCCTCGAGCGCGCTCGAGGAAAGCAGTCGGAGGCAGTCGCTCGTCATGTGCAGCGCGCGACTGCCGACGTAGTCGGCAAATTGCATCGCTCGTCTTCTCCGCAGCGTCAAGGGCCGTCCCCCGACCGCCCTATGAATCGAGCCCGGTCCGCAGTCGGCTCCATCGTACAAACGACCGCGCGGGAGAGTCTACCCGGCTCTGCTAGAATCGCCCGACCTTGGCAGACGAGAGCGATATGACCGACTCAGCAGATCTTGTTCTCATCGAACGATCCGGCGCGGTCGCTACGGTCACGCTGAACCGGCCCGAAGCCCTGAATGCCCTGTCCGCTGCGTTGCGCAACCGCATCGCCGAGGTCTTCACTGAGATCGCCTCGACGCCCGACATCGAGGTGGTGATCCTCACCGGCTCGGGACGTGCGTTCACCGTCGGTCTGGATCTCAAGGAGCTCGGCGGCGAGGTGGACCCGGCGGCCACCACCTCTTCGGGCGACCTCAGCGCGGCCATCGGATCGGTACACCAGCCCGTCATCGGTGCCATCAACGGGTTCGCGATCACCGGAGGTTTCGAGCTCGCCCTGATGTGCGACTTCCTCATCGCCTCTCCGGATGCCCAGTTCGCCGACACCCACGCCAGGGTGGGCGTCGTGCCCGGTTGGGGCCTCTCCCAGCGACTGCCACGGTTGATCGGCATCAACCGCGCCAAGGAGCTTTCCCTGACGGGCAACTACCTCGATGCCGAGACCGCGTGCACCTGGGGACTTGTGAACCGCGTGGTTCCGGCAGACGAGCTGCTACCCACGTGCCAACGGCTCGCCGAGGACATCGTGTCCACGGACCGGGCCACCCGGCAGGAAATCAGACGCATCATGGACGAGGGCTGGGACGCGACGCTCGGCGAGGGCCTCCGGATCGAGCACGAGGCCAACGCGGCCCATGGACGATCGGAGGTGCGGGCCGAAAAGGTCGCCGCCCGCAGAGCCGCCATACAATCGCGCGGCCGGGAGCAGAGTCGGGACTGAGCTCGCATCAGAACAGCCAGCTCTCCACGCTTTCCACCGGCTCCTCACGATCCGCGGCCTTTAGCCCCTTCACGCAGCGGACGATGAGCCACACGGCGATCAGCAGGAACCCGAATAAACCGATCAGCACCGGCGTCAGCATGGTGGCGAGCAGCGAGTAGAGCAGCCCCATCCAGAACGTCCGGATCTGGAAGCGGTAGTGCGTGCCCAGCCATTCGGGCGCATCGCCCCGGGCGAGGTAGGCCATCACGACGCCGATCAGCATCGTTACGCCGTTGAGCAGCGCGGCCAGGTACAGCACGTAGATCACCTTTGCCTGGGTTGCCGTCCCGTTCATGTTCCCATCTCCTGCAATGTCCTGACGGATTCAGTCGAGCGCGTTCACCATGTCCATCACCCGGCCCAGGGTTTCCAGCCGGCCGGCCATTCCTTCCCCCATGGGGTTCACCCTGAGCGTGTCGACACCCGCGTCCCGGTACGCGCGAATGCGCTCGCGGACCATGGCCTCGTCGCCGAGAAGATTAGCCTGGACGATCATGTCGTCGGGCACCCGCTGCGCGGCCTCTTCCCGCTTGCCGCCCACCCACAGCTGTTGGACCTCCACGGCGGCTTCGGACCAACCACCCCGCCGGTAAGCCTCGTTGTAGAAGTTCGTCTTCGGCGAGCCCATGGCGCCCAGGGTGAACGCCATGGCCGGCTTCAGCGGCGCCACCAGCGCGGCCAGGTCCTCGCCGAACGCCACGGTGCCGCCCACCTGAACGTCCACCTCGGCCAGGCTGCGTCCTGCGGCTTCGGCACCTGCCCGGAGGTGTGCAAGATGCGCATCCGCGTGCTCCGGCGTAAACGACGTGCCGAGCCAGCCGTCGGCGGCCTCCCCGGTGTACTCGAGGGACTTCGGGCCCAGGGTTGCCAGGTAGATGGGAATCCTGTCGTTGCCGGGCTGGGCAAGGCGCAGGGCCTTGCCCTCGCCACCGGGCAGCGGCAGACGGTGATACTTGCCCTCGTAGGCCAGCTTCTCTCCGGCGAACGCCAGCTTGATGATGTCCACGGTCTCGCGCATGCGCGTCAACGGCGCTCTGAACGGTTGCCCCTGGAGCCCTTCTACGACCTGAGGTCCGCTGGCGCCCAGACCAAGAATGAAGCGGTCGTCGGAGATGGCGGCCATGGTGAGGGCCGTCATGGCCGTCATGGAAGGGGTGCGGGCACTGATCTGCATGATCCCCGTGCCCAGCCGGATCCGCTCAGTCTTGGCCGCCAGATAGGCGAGCGGGCTGATGGCATCCTGGCCCCACGCCTCTGCCGTCCATACGGTATCCACGCCGAGCGCTTCGGCCTCGACGACGTAGGCGACCTGGTCTTCGAAATCCCGTCGGCCGCCCGAGGCGGCCCCGCCGATGCCGATGCTGACCCTCATCCCGATTTCCATCCAATGCACCAAAGTCGTGGATAATACCCCGCTCACGGAACGACGAGCGAGAAAGCCATGAGCGCTGCGGCAGACGACGCGTCGTCTCCAGTTCTTCCCCTCCCCAGGTCCACCATCTGGATTCACGGGTGCCTCGGCCTGCCACTCGCCGTGATCGGCTACCCGCTGGCGATCTGGATTCCCGCCCACTACTCGGGGGGGCTCGGCCTGTCCCTTGCGCTGGTGGGCACTATATTGATGGTCGCACGACTGACCGACGTCGTGACCGATCCCTTCATCGGGGAGCTGTCCGACAGGTGGCATACCCGGTTCGGCCGCCGCAAACCGTGGCTGGCCGTGGGCACGCCGCTGATGATGTTCGGCGTCTACAAGCTCTTCGTTCCACCGACCGAGGTCAGCGTCTTCTATTTCCTGATCTGGCTGACGGTCTTCTTCCTCGGCAGCACGATGATCGCGCTGCCCCATCGCGCCTGGGGCGCCGAGCTGTCACCCGACTATCATCAGCGCAGCCGGGTGACCGCCGCCCGGGAGTTCTACGTGCTGGTGGGCCTGATGGTGGCCGCCGCAGTGCCCATGATCGTCGAGATCCGGGCCGACCACGGTGTCGGCGTTCTCGAGGTCGCCGCTCAGATCGGGAGAGACGCGCTTAGCGCCTTCACCGGCGAGATTCTCAACAAGCAACCGGTGGATCGCGCCACCCTGACGGGTCCGGTTCTCGCAGGGCTGGCGTTCACCATAATCGCGCTGCTGCCCCTTGCCGCGTTCCTGGTCATGGCGCTGGTCAAGGAGCCACCCATGACGGGTCAGCAGCGGGTCTCCCTGCGGGAGGGTTTTCGCCACCTGCTCCGCAACGGCCCTATGAAACGGGTGCTCATCATCGCGCTTCTGGTTCATTTCGGCGAGTCGTTCAGGAACGCGGTATCGCTATTCTTCATTCGCGACATCGTCGGCGTGCCCACCATCGGCGCCGCGTACTTCTTCTATTTCATCGCCGGTCTCGGCGCGATTCCCTTCTGGCTGTGGCTAGGCCGGGTCATCGGCAAGCACCGCGCGTTCATGTGGACGCTCGTCGTCGTGGCGGCCGTGAGCGCCGCCAACCTGTTGCTGTCCTACGGCGACTACCTGCCCTTCTTCCTCTTGTTCATCATCAAGGGGTTCTGCTTCGGCGGGCTGCAGTTTCTGCCCGTCGCCATGCTCGCCGACGTGGTGGACGTGGACTCCGCCCGCACCGGGGGTCGCCGGGCGGGCACCTACTTCGCCATCCTCGGCTTTACCGAGAAGATTGCCATCGCCTTCGGCACGGGGGTGTCTTTGAACATCGTCGGCCTGCTGGGGTTCAACCCCTCCGGCGGGGTCGCCGCCAGCGCGGACATCGGCGTGCTGGCCCTGCGGCTCGTCTACTGCTTGGGGCCCATATTCTTTTACGGTCTGGCGCTGAAGCTCATCTGGTCTTACCCGCTCACGCCGACGCGGCATGCGCGGCTGAGGCAGCGTATCGAGCGCCGCAATGCACGGCGCGCTTCAACGTAGGGCTCACGTCGCTTGGCTGGCATCCGACGTGACACGTCAGCCAGCAAATCGTCTCGCCAGCGAATCCGCGCAGCGATCTTCAGCGCGCTCGCGGTAGGCATCGAGCATGGGCGCGGCGCGCAGCGATTCGGGAATGTTCTCGACACCGATGATCCGGTCGATGGATTCGTGGGCGTAGTAAATGCGGCGTTCCATGTAGCTCAGGCGATAGCCCTGAAAGCCGGGTGAGAGCACGGCCTTCTGCTGCCACTCGAGAAACTGCAGATCCTCTGCCATCACCACGTCCCAGAAGGCAAGCAGCGCATCCCAACCCGGGGGCCGCTCGTCGTCGCCCCAGTCGAGGCCGAAGTGGACCACGTCGACTCGGGTGCGCGTGAGGGAAAGCGGCCAGAACATGAGGAACTGTCTCGCCGTGTCGCCGACGGGTGTGATGACGTTTGGAAAGATGTTGTGAGAAACGTGGTAGTTGCGAGCGATCTCGCCCGCGGGAATGGCCGGCATCGCGGCGCCCGCTGCATCACTGTATCCGCGCCTGTCGGCAGCCTCGGAACGGGTCATCCGTGTCGGGCAGGTCATGCGGGTGTGGCCGTTGGGGAGCAGCCCCATGACCGCGCCACGGTGGTCGAGCGAAGGTCCCACGGTCTTCGGGTGAATGCCCTGAATGTGGTAGACCTCCAGGAAGGCGTCCATCGTCAACTTCCAGTTGCACTCGAGCTCGTAGCTCTTGATGGCCGCCGGCCGCAGGCAGTCGATATGGAACTGCTCGAACTCGGCCGCGATCATGTCCAGCCATTGGAGCAGCGGCTGCGCTTCCGGATCCTCGTTGACGAAGATCCAGCGACCCCACTGCTCACAGCGGACTTCTTTCAGGCCCAGACAGGAACGATCGAAAGGCTTGGCGAAGTCGCGCTCGTCCATGACGGCAATCAGCCGTCCGTCCGTGTCGTACGTCCACTGGTGGTAGGTGCAGCGGAGCCGGGCCACCTGCCCGGAGGGCTCCCGCACCAGCGGCGCCCCGCGGTGCGAGCAGACGTTGTAGAATGCCCTGATCCGTTGATCACGGCCGCGAATCAGAAAAATCGGCGCCCCGGGGATATCCAGCAGGAGAAAGTCGCCAGCCTCCGGCAGCTGGCTGTCGTGGGCCGCATAGAGCCAGACCTTTGACCACAGGTGACGCCGCTCGAGATCGAAGAACGTCTGGCTGGTATAGCGACCGGGCGGCAACGGCGGCAACGCCGGAAAACCTTCCGGCGGTCCGCCCCGCTCCTGCTCCCAGGCCATGCGAGCCTTGAGGTTAGCAATGGACTCCAGATCGTTCATCGGCCGTACTCCCTAGCGCGCCGTCACGAAGTCGAGGCAGCTTCCTCGAGCTTGCGCTTTCCAATCTCCGCCGCGAGCGCCATGATCTGTCGATTGCCGCGGCTCCAGAAGACGTTCAGCGTCACCGCCTGCATCTTCCACCCCTCGTCCGTCCGGACCAGCCGGTCGTCATAGTAGCCGCCGATGGTAAAATCCGTACCGCCCTGATCGTTGCGCAGAAAATGCTCTGCCTTCATGTACATGCGCAGCCGGGCATGATCCCCATCCACGTCGACCATCGGATTGGACATCACGTGCTGCGTGGCATCGAGCCCGGCAAACAGGAGCTCGCAGCCGGCCACCCACTCGTCTGCCGGCATGCTGGATGCAGGCCGGCCATTGTAGGATGAGAAATCCATGGTGATCTCGTCGGTGAAGATGCTGCGATAAAGCAGCCAGTCGCGCGTATCGATCCCCAGCGCGTACTCGTAGCGGCGACGAACGATGGCGTGGTAATCGTCGAAATTCATGATGGCCTGCCCATTCAGCGACCCAGAGTGTTCGGCTCGACGTGGAAGGCGGGCGTCTCCTCGTTGAGCTTGACGCGGATCTCGCCCGAGGGGCCACGGTCGAGAAGGTCCAGGATCTCTGCCGCCATGGTGGACGGGGGCATCATGGGTATCGTGCCGGACATGACGTCGGGCACGATGGCGGTGTCCACCACGCCCGGGCAGATGGCATTGATGCGAACGTTGCTCCCCTCGTTGGCCGCCGCGATGCTGCGCACGAGGCTGATCAGCGCGGCCTTTGTCGCCGCGTAGAGCGGATCGATTGCCAGCGGGCCGAAACCGGCGATGGATGCGGTGACGGTGATCGCGCCTCCCTTCTCGCGCATGCGCGGCAGAAGCGCTTTGATGGCGTTGAAGACGCCGTCCACGTTGACCCCGATGACGCGCCGGTACTGCGCTGCGCTGACGTCCTCCAAAGCCAGGTACGCATCGTAGCGTCCTACGGTCATGACGCCTGCGTTGAGGTGGGCGTAGTCGGGCACGCCGAGCCGCTCGCAGCAGCCGACCACGGCACCCTCCATGCTCGCCACGTCCGCCACGTCGCAGAACAGGAACTCGCCTCCTACAGACTCGGCCAGCGGCGCGCCGTCCGCCTCGTTCACGTCGCAGATGGCCACCCGGGCTCCCGCGCCGGCGAGTTGTCTGCAAACTTCGGCGCCGATACCGGTTGCCCCCCCGGTCACCAGCGCGATCGCGTTCTCTTTCACCCTTCCCCTCCTCGCCTGATCTTTGCTTTCTCCGTCCGATTGCGGTTCGATGACCCATCGCCGACGAAACGTTACCACGACGATCGACCGTTCACCTACCAGTCCCGACAAGGCATCCGAAACCACGCTCAAGGCCCTTTTCCTGCTGACCGCTGTCCTGATGGTGGGCTACGGAGCGGTGTTTTCTCTGCTGGCCGAGATCCGCGACGCGTTCGGTTTCACCGCAACGGGTATCGGGCTGATCGGAGGTGCTGCCTTCGCCGCCGGCTTCTTCGCCCAGTTGGGACTATCCCGCTATGCGGACCGGGGGTACGGCGCCGCCATGCTGCGGGCGGGGCTCGCGATCTCCGCGCTGAGCACGCTGTGGATGGCCGTCGCCGACACCCTGGCCGGCTGGATCGCTGCCCGCGCCCTGCTGGGGTTCGGGGCAGGATGCGTGCGTCCCGCCGTGCGCCGTCTGACGCTCACTTCGGACCCCGCCAATGCCGGCCACGCCATGGGGCGATTGACCGCGTACGAGACCGCCGGCTTTCTGCTCGGCCCGGTGCTCGCCGCGCTGCTCGACCGCTGGGCCGGNNNNTGGTCTGGCGGGTGGACATTCCCGGCGCCAGCAGGCCGGCCACCGGGCCCGTGATCGGCTCGCTGATTCGCAGGTCCTCCATGCAGGCGTGCCTGGCGCTAGGCGTCGCGTTCTGGATCACCATCGGCGTTTTCGAAGCGGTCTGGGCCATCTTTCTGGCCGATCTGGGCGCGAGCCAGATGTTCATCGGCCTGACGATGAGCCTCTTCGGCATTCCCATGATCTTCATCGCGCCCCGGGCGGGCTCGCTGGCCCAGCACCGCGGGCCGCTGCGCGTAGCTTCGGTCAGCATGGCGGCGGCCACCGTGTGCATGGTGAGCTACGGCTTCCTGAACTCTCCGTGGCTGCTGTGCGTCCCGCTTGCCGTTCACGCCATTGCCGACGCCTACACCATGCCGGCGAGTCAGTTCGCCGTGGGGCAGGCAAGCGGGGAAGGCGCGCTGGCTGCCGGCCAGGGGCTTTTTGGCGCCACCGGTATGGCCGTGGGCGCGGTCACGGCCGTAGGTGGCGGCGCCCTCTACCAGAGTCTGGGCGCCACCGGGCTGTGGTGGGGATCCGCCGCGGCGATGGTCGTCTGCATGCTGATCACATGGTGGCGCGGATCGGAGCTGCGCAAAGCGGCGCCGTGATGGGCGCCCCCAGCCCCTCTCCTAATCTGTTCACAGATGTTCTAAACAAATTTCAACATCACGACCGGCCGGCCGATGGGCTATGATCACCGGCCGACCAGGAGGAGCCACCATGCACGGC